>ERZ808242.81-NODE-81-length-73269-cov-8.366883_pt1 | contig 73269 bp, 63 predicted proteins | sample MGYA00521244_ERZ808242 | MGnify/ENA primary metagenome ERZ808242 (study PRJEB31516, sample SAMN03275573) | gut metagenome | biome: mammalia-associated habitat; material: feces | host: Papio cynocephalus | place: Kenya | collected 2012-07-27 ... | reverse complement strand
TTGTCAATCACTTTTGCTCCAAAGGCGGTCGTTGTAACTGATTCTTAGGAGGCGGACGCTCTATCCAGCTGAGCTATTGGCGCAAATATTAACGCATAAAATTGTAGCAGAATAACGTGATTTTGTCAATCGAAAGGGACTGTAAAAACCGAAATTCACAGTCCCTGCATTTTAAGAAAATGAAAAAAGTCTGCGGCAAAAAACATTTTGTTGAACAAAAACGATTACGGCACATAATTTCGTCTTGACTTTTTGCGGTTCGGCTTTTCACAACCGCGTGTTTCACATCACACGTTCCAACTGTTGATATATTTTTCCTGCTCCGGTGTTAGAGTGTCAATTGTTATGCCCCATGACGCGAGCTTCATTTCCGCAACGCGGCGGTCGATTTCTTCGGGAACGTAATTCACGCCGATTTTAAGCTTTTTGCGGTTTTCAACCGCATAGCGCGCAGAGAGCGCCTGCAGGGCAAAGCTCATATCCATTATCTCGGCAGGATGCCCGTCGCCTGCGGCAAGATTTACGAGCCTTCCCTCGGCAAGCAGATTTACCCATGCGCCCGTCGGCATTTTGTAGCCCATTATATTGTCGCGTTTTAATTCTTTTTCGACGGCAAGCCTTTCAAGGTCGTCAACGTTGATTTCCACATTGAAGTGCCCCGCATTGCAGACTATTGCGCCGTCCTTCATATTGAGAAAGGCTTTTTCCGTAATGACGTTGTCGCAGCCGGTTACGGTTATAAAGAAGTCGCCGTACTTTGCCGCTTCGACCATAGGCATTACAGAGAAGCCGTCCATTACCGCTTCCATAGCCTTTATTTTGTCAATCTCGGTAACTATTACCTTTGCGCCGAGTGCCTTGGCACGCATGGCAACGCCCTTGCCGCACCAGCCGTAGCCTGCCACAACGGCGGTTTTGCCTGCGACTATCAGATTAGTTGTTCTGTTTATGCCGTTCCATACGGACTGACCCGTGCCGTAACGGTTGTCAAACAGATATTTGCACTTGGCATTGTTTACGGCAATCATCGGGAAACGGAGCTTGCCGTCGTTTTCCATAGCCTTCAGGCGGATAATTCCCGTGGTTGTCTCTTCGCAGCCGCCGATAACGCCGCTTGTGAGGTTCGGGTATTCGTTGTGAATGGTGTTGACGAGATCGCCGCCGTCGTCGATTATTACGTTGGGACCGCATTCAAGGACCTTTTCGATATGCGCGTGATATTCTTCCGCCGACGCACCGTGCTTTGCAAATACGTTGAGTCCGCCCTTTACGAGTGCCGCGGCAACATCGTCCTGAGTGGACAGCGGATTGCTGCCCGTAATGTACATCTCCGCGCCGCCCGACGCCAAAACGCGGCAGAGATACGCCGTTTTGGCTTCAAGGTGAACCGACAGCGCAACTTTAAGTCCTTTAAGCGGCTTTTCCGCCGAAAACTCCTCTTCGAGTGCGCGCAAAAGCGGCATATTTGCCTTTACCCATTGTATTTTTCTCTCGCCGGATTCATAAAGCCCGACGTCTTTTATTTCGCTCATATTTTGTACCACCTAAAATTTTATTGTTAAATTATACTATAAAAAGGCGCGATAAGCAAATTTAATTTGCGTTATCTGTTGACTTTACAAATCATGTATGCCATAATACTGATGAATAATAATCTAACGGATGGTGATATGATGAAGAATATAGTTGTAAGAATAACTTCCGCAGTCATTGCGCTTATTATGATAGCTTGCGTTTTTTCGTCCTGTAAATCCAAAAAGAGTGACGACGAAGAAATCACAAGAAGCAATCAGGTTATAGCAGGTCCCGTGACCACAGCCGAAAACGGCGAGACCACAACCGGCACTGAGACCACCGGCGGCGAAACTACCGCGGCGGCAGGTACTGCAACAACAAAAGCTTCGTCTTCGCTGAGCGTTCCGTCGGTTACAACACCGAACTTTAACAGCACCACGGCTGCGAGCAGCAGCAATAACAGCGCCGGCGCGATAGGCTCTATGGGCTCCACCATACTCGGCGCTCTCGCAAATGCCGACCCCGATACCATAGCGGCTTTTGTAAACAATATGGGCTTCGGCTATGATGCCGATCAGGGCGTTTTCTATTCGCTGATGGATTCTTGGCAGAGAGACGCCAATTTCATAAGCCAGTACGATAAGTATGCCGCTATATTCGGCAATATGAGATATCTTACCACAACAATAGATTTTTATTACGACGGTCTTGACTGGCGTATTCAGCTTTGGAAGGGTCAGTACGGTACTTTCGGCGGCGGTGAAGTCGGCGTTTACACAAAGAACCCCAAGACAAACGATAAGCTTTACAACTGCGCCGACAACGATCACTTGCTCAATATGTATTATGACCTCTACACTTCTGCAAGCGCATATGCTTCGGGCAACAGATTTTTCTATCGCGACGCATGGACCGACGGCGGTCATTGGTGGCTTACCGGCTTTAAACTCGGCACCGTAAACCCCCAAGAAGTTGTTATGAGCCTCAAAATCAAAATGCGCACAAGAAAAATGGCAAATGCTTTTGAGGACGGTCTTATAAAAGCCGGATTCTATAAGGGCAACGCTTATACAAATTACGATTCATATAAGCGCGACGACAGAGTATTCTATATCCTCTGGTATCACACCGGAAGCCTCAATTATTGATAATTAAGCTTTTATGCAGGCTATCTCATTTTTGGGGTAGCCTGATTTTTTCTGTAAAAGGAGATATTTATGAAAGGCAAATTTTTTGCGTTTACTTCAAGGCTTAAATATATAAACCGCTGGGCGCTTATGCGTAACACGACTTATGAAAATTTAAGTCAGCATTCGGGCGAGGTTGCCGCAATAGCTCACGCACTCGCCGTAATAGGCAACAAGAGACTCGGCAAAAATTACAATGCCGAGCGCGCCGCGCTTTTGGGACTTTATCACGACACGCCGGAGATTATAACGGGCGATATGCCGACTCCCGTGAAGTATTACAGCAGCGAAATGCGCTCCGTTTTCGGTATGGTGGAAAAAGAGGCGTGCCAAAGGCTTTTGAATATGCTGCCGGACGACTTGAAAGAAGATTTTACACCGCTGTTTTTTAAGGACGACAGCGACAGGGAGCTTTGGAGTCTCATAAAGGCGGCAGATAAGCTGAGCGCTTACATCAAGTGCATAGAAGAGCGCAAGGCAGGCAACTGTGAATTTGCGGAAGCCGAAAAGACAATAAGAAAAGCGCTTGACGAGAGCGACTGCAAGGAAGCGCATATATTTTTAGAGGAATTCATTCCGGCATACGAGCTTCCGCTCGACAAGCTAAAATAAAAATTTTAAGGCTTTCCGAAAATCTTCGGGAAGCTTTTTTTGAGGGCGATAAGGTAAAATTCATTTTTCTCTCGACTTCTGAGAAAAAGTATGTTAAAATAAAGATAATTGACAACTGTAAATTAAGTGAAAAGGAAATTTTTTTGGGAGTTGATACAATGAAAGCAAGCGAAAGCAATCCGAATTATCCCTCAAGGCTCAGGGAAATGACGAATTATACCGTTCGCGAGGTCAAAAAGGTTTGCAAGGAGATAGGTCCGCGCCCGTCAGGCGAGGAAAATGAGCGCAAGGCTCAGGACTATGTTGCAGACTCTATGGCAAAGGTAGCCGACTCGGTGGTTAAAGAAAAATTTGAGCTCCACCCCAAGGCGTTTATGGGCTGGGTCCCGCTTGATGTAATTCTTATGACGATCTCGATAGTTTTAACTCTTTTGAGTTACTTTGACGTATTGCCGAGTGCGTCTACGGCATTTTCCGCAGTTTCCGTTGCGCTTACCGCTGTTGCAATCATATTTACGTTTTTTGAATTTTTGCTGTATAAGAAGTTTCTCGACCCGTTTTTCCCGAAAAGAGAGACATACAACGTCGTTTGCACAAGAAAGGCGGCAGGCGAGACAAAGCGCCGCATTGTTTTCAGCGGACATATAGACTCGGCTTACGAGTGGTATTTCACTCATCTCGGCGGCGGTAAAATGCTCACTACCATGATAGGTCTTGCATTCGGCGCAATTGCCCTTACGCTTGCAGCCTCGATTGTTTCGTTCTTTGATGTACCGAACGGCGTAAAGGTTGCCGCAATAGTCATTTTGTTTATTTGCCTTATTCCCATACTTATGTGCAGTAAGTTTGTAAACTGGAAGCTCTGCGTTCCGGGAGCTAACGATAATCTCACGGGCGTATTTGCTTCAATGTCGGTTATGCGCTATATGGCGGCAAACGATATAAGATTTGAAAACACCGAGGTTGTATGCGTTTCAATGGCATGTGAGGAAGCAGGTCTCCGCGGTGCCAAGGAATACGTCAAAAAGCACTTCGGCGAGGACGATGTCGAGACCGTATTCGTAGGAACCGACACACTTCGCGACTTCGACGATATGGGCGTATACAACAAGGATATGACGGGCACCGTAAAGCTTGATAAGCAGGCTGCCGCAATGCTTAAACACGCAAGTGACATTGCAGGCTACAATCTTCCTTATCGCTGCGTTTCGTTCGGCGCTTCGGACGCCGCCGCTATTCAGCAGGGCGGTATGAAAGCAATCGCTTTGGCTGCCATGGACCCCACTCCGGCGAGATATTATCACACAAGAGAAGACACAGCCGATAATCTCGACCCCAAAACCATTGAGGCGGGCATAAACATTTTGCTTGAAACCGCTTTTCTATATGACAGCGAGGGCCTTAAAGACGAGTATTGATTTTAAATAATTAAAAAAATGCGGAGCGCGCAGAGCAGCGTTCCGCATTTTTTGTTTTTTCTGTTGTTAAATACCGAAAAATCTGTTACAATAAATACATATATTATTGTAAGGGGCGTATCCTATGGGAAAAACCGTAAAAATAATATCCGCTGCTTTGGCGCTTGTGTTTGTTGCGGCGATGTTTTCATCGTGCAGTATAGGCAACGGCGGCGGCGAGCCGGAAAAGGCGTATGTCAGAACGGATTTGCACGACGCGGAATTTACATTTACATACGCACAGTTGAAGCCTGTTTTTTCGCCGGATAATATTAGTAAGCTGACTGCTTTGTTTGAAGACACCGACGAAATCAACGATGACAGTACGGTGCAGCTCAATTATAACGACATTCGCTCGCGTTACTACGAAAAAGACCGCGATATATTCGACGGCATAATGAATCTTCTTTCCGACAGCGAAAAGGCTCTGCTCTATGATAATTCCGAGGCTGCGCTCAATTATTTCAACGAGAATTTTGACCGCGTTAAGGCAGAGAGGCCGCAAACCGTTCCGAAAGAGGATTTCTGGATAGACGACGATACCATAAAGATATCGGATGAGGATTCAAAAACTCTTAAAAACGCCTTAAAGCTTTACAAGGATTTTGTCCAGAAAGGGCTTAAAGACGATTATTTCCCCAAAACGGTCGGGGAAAAGTGGGAAAAGGGCACGGATCTCACCGATAAAGTATATCTCTTGGGCGACAGCCGCACGTCTTACCTTACCATGGACGATGTTCAGTCGGTAATTACTTCGCTTACGCCCACCTATGAAAAGGATACCGACGACAACAATGTGCCCGTCTCTTACAGCCGTACAATTATAATAACGCTCAAAAATGACCCTACGGCTGTTTCACACGCATTTTCTCCGCATGATAAAAACGCGATTTTGGCAGAGCTTAAAAAGGGCGAGAGCTATTTTACCGTGTCAGACTATGAAATCGCGTACAATTCGCCCGTAATAATAGCCACATTTGACGCCGTAACCGATGAGGTGGCAAAGGTCGAATTTTACAAGAATATGTCGGTAACGTCGTATGTAAAAGGCGAGGGCAGCCTTTCGTATCTCGGAGACAAAACCATAACCTTCAATTGCACCGACAATATGAATTATACATTTGATTGGCATCCGTCGGAGGATGAAAATTAAATCGTTAAAGTAAACAGAAACAGCGCCGTAAAGCAAATTACAGCGCTGTTTTTTATACGGAAAATATGGGGAAATACGGGCAACCGAAAAAAATTTTCTTGCTTTATCGGCAAAATCCGATTTGCCGCCGCCGTTTGCCGACTGCTGCTCGACAAATTTCGACATTTATGTACCCATTTTTCGACATTTTTGCACTTTTGCTGATTTTTCAAAAGCACAATAGTATAATAAAAACACAAAGACGGGGGAGATAAGTGAGCCTCCCCTTGCGGACGTCTTTGATCTTTTATGTTTCTCCTCTTAAAAAAGAATCCGTACAGAATCTCTCCGATTAACGGGCAGCCGAAAAGCTGCCCGTTAGTTTTTTACGGTGATTATTATAATTTGCACAGCAGGCAAGGGGTTAAATTCCCTTCCAGAAATCCTCGTCTTCGTCCGGGTTGTCGCCGTATATATCGTCGGTTATATCGTATTCCTCGTCCTTTTCCTCGGGGTAAAAGTCCCATAATTCACGTTCCTGGTCATCGGAAAGGGTTACGGCGGGGCATTCGGAAAACGCCTCAAGCTTTTGACCGCGGCTCCACACGGACGGGTCAATCCTAAGGGTGTAGCCCGTGCCGTTCGGCGCCATCCACTCGTGCATGGGCAGCGACGGTATGGCAAATGCGGTCATAAGCGACATAATAACGCCGCCGTGGGTTATAACTGCGGTAGACGATATGCCCGACTTTATAATTCCGTCGATAAGTCCCGCAAAGCAGGAGCAAACTCTCTCATTAAAAGCCGCCTGACTTTCGCCGAATGGCACGGGAATTTCCGGGTGCTCACCCGAGAGCCAGTCCTTAAAGGCGTCGTCGTCCTTCATCTCGTCGGCGGTTCTGCCCTCAAATTCACCGAAATCATATTCTATAAGTCCGTTTAAAATCATGGGCTCTTTTTTGGGGTATATGAGCTTTGCCGTCTGTATGCAGCGCTTTAGGGGGCTTGAGACCACCGCGTCAACCTCGGGGTAGCCGCCGTATTCGTCCATAAGGTCTTTAATTTGCCTTAGCCCGTATTCGGACGCCGGTACGTCGGTTTGACCTATATATTTGCCGTCAAGGTTTTCCTCCGTCATGGCATGGCGGATTAAGTGAATTTTGTAAGCTTTCATCCTGTTTACTCCTTTAGCGGAATGCTACTGTACAAATAGTCTAATTTGATATATAATTATAATACAATTTGTATTATGTGGGGGGACGTTTTATGAATTCCGTATTTGCCGCAAGGCTGACAAAACTTCGCAGAGAGCGCGGTATGAGCCAAAAGGACGCCGCTAAAATGCTCGGCGTGTCGCAGTCGCTCATGTCGCATTATGAAAAGGGGATAAGGGAGTGCAGTCTCGACTTTGTCTGCCGTGCGTCTAATTTTTTTGATGTGAGCTGTGATTACCTTTTGGGTCAGGTCGATACAAGACGTTCTTTAAGCGAAGAATTTGATATGACCGATACCGTGCAGGACGGCGAGTACCGCACAAGCACGCTTTTTCGCGCGTCCGTTATGTTGAATGACAGTATGGTAAAATGCGGTTCGCCGGAAAAGCTGAAAGATTATTTTGCGCTTTCCATATACCGTATGGCGGTGTGTGCCGCAAACGGCGGATATATTCCGAAAAAGTGGATATCGCTCAATTGCGAAACAAGTTCGGTTTTCGGCAGCGCACTTATGATGGAGATAATACGGGAGCTCACTTCGGAGCAAAATCCCGAATCGCAAAAAAATATAGCCGAACCGAAATGCGTAAAAACCGTTGTGGAGCATTCCGAAAAGCTGATACGCAAAAGAGCCGCCGAATTAGCGGCGGAAAAGAGTCGCTGATTTTGCTCTTCTTTTAAGACATTGCGTCCGCGTTTTTTATAATATATGATTTTATATTGTTTAAAACGCTCTGCTTTTGAAGCTTCTCTTTGAATTCGCCGTCGAGCTTTGTGATTTCGGCTTTGTCCACAGAGACTTCCTCGTTGTTTTCGTCAAACATCGAAAATTCTTTTTCGGCAACCGAAGAAAGCTCTTTTTCGCCGACGGCACAGAGCGCCTTCGGAGCGAGAGATGTCAGCGGCTCGCCGTTGTTTTTAAAAAAGAAAGAGAGAGAGTCGCTTTTGGCATCCTCCAAAAAATAATAAAGGGTGTAAATGTACTTTTGCGCCTCTGTAAATTCGCCGAATACCTTTTCAGGGTCTTCGGCTTTTTCCGTTTTTGCCTGCAAAACCGCCGAAACGCCCTCAAGTAAGGTTTCGGGGCTTGTGCTTTCGGCTTTTTCACGCGTTAAGGACGAAAACTCCTCTTTAAGCGCTTTCATTCTGTCGTATTCTCTGAGCAGGGCGTCACGCTCATCGTTGTGCTTTTTTGCCGCTGCCGAGGCTTTGATAAATACAAACACCGTAATGACGCATAAGACAATCAGCAGCAGCCACAAGTACCAATATTCCATTATTTTTCCTCCGTCAGGATTTTATATATGTCGCTCTTTTTAATCCCGCTGAGCTTTGCCGCACTTTTTGCCGCCTCGTTTTTTGACATTCCGTCTTTTATAAATTCCCGCGCCTTTGCCGCCGCCGACTCTGCCGTGAATTCCTCCTCGGCAATTTGCGGCGCTCCCTCTATAACCAATACGAATTCACCCTTGATAGGTGTGTTTTCGTACTTTTCGCACGCCTCTTTGAGCGTGGTGCGGTCTACGGATTCGTGAATTTTGGTGAGCTCTTTTATTATGGCTATACGGCGGTCGCCGAGGCAGGCGTAAAGGTCCTTAAGCGTTCGCAAAAGCTTGTGCGGCGCCTCGTAAAATACCATGGTGCGTTTTTCGTCCTTAATGCTTTCAAGGTGCTCCGTTCTGCCGGGCTTGTTCACGCTTAAAAATCCCTCAAATGTAAATCTGCCGGAAGGCAGCCCCGACAGAGCCACGGCTGTCGCAAAGGCGGTGGGGCCGGGCACGGATTCCACTTTTACACCTGCCGCAAGGCAGATGTCCACAAGGTCCTGACCGGGGTCGGAAATTGCCGGCATACCTGCATCCGTCACAAGGGCGCAGTTTTCGCCGCCGAGGATTCTTGCGAGTATTATTTCGCCGCGTTCGCGGCGGTTGTGTTCAAAATAGCTTATGAGCGGTTTTTTTATGTCAAATCGGTTTAAAAGCTTCAGGGTGACCCTTGTGTCCTCCGCCGCTATAAAATCGCAATTTCTGAGGCACTCTGCGGCGCGCGGAGAAAAATCCGACAGGTTGCCTATCGGCGTGCCGACTACATAAAGTGTTCCCGTCATCACATATCCTCCCTGTATTTGCCTAAAATTCTCATCATTTCGTCCGATAAAACGTCCTTGTCCTTGTACACAAAAAGATTGTTTTTGACCGTCATACCCGTTTTTCCGCCGAGCTTTCCCTCAATAAGGCAAAGCCACGGCGCTTTTTCCGGTGACGCCGCAACAAGGCGCAGAGCTTTCGGCTCGATTTTATATTCTTTCATTGCTTCCATGGTTTCAAAAAGGCGCTCGGGGCGAATACATACGCAAAGTCTGCCGCCGAATTTAAGAAGCTTTGACGCGGCTTTGGCTATGTCGCGCAGATTGCACAGAGTTTCATGACGGGCTATTTTTTCGTTTTCCTTTCGGCTTTTTATGCCGGCGTTTTCCGCCTTGTACGGGGGATTCATCGTTATGACGTCGAATTTTCCGCACGGCAATATCAGCGGAGTCTCTTTTAAATCCGCATTGTATACAAAGAGCTTGTCCTGCAATTTGTTTGCCCTGACGGAGCGCGTAAGCTGATCGCACGCCTTTTCCTGAATTTCAACCGCGGATATTTCTTTTCCGCAGCCGTCCCTGCACCAGAGCATGGGAATTATGCCGCAGCCCGTGCCGAAATCACAGCATATGTCACATCGCTTGGGTGATGCAAAATCGGCAAGCAGCAGTGCGTCCGTGCCGAAAGTGTGCTCTTTTGACACAACAAGCCCCAGCTCCTTGCTCAAATATTCAATATGTTCGTCGTTGCAGAGTGTAATTTCGGTCATTTATCTGTCCCACTTGTCGCAAAGCGCGATTATCTGATCCGCAAATTTTGCGAGGTCCTTGTTTGCGCCGCCCTCGTTGTGCGCTATTACCGTTTCAAGACGCTTTTGTGCGGAAAGCAGTCTCTCGTAAACCGTACTTACGCGGCAAGAGGAGTTTTGCGAAGCTGTATTTTTAACTATTTTTTCACGGTTGCCCTGTGTTAGTATCTTGTTTTCGGTGAGGCTGTATTCCTCGCCGTTGTACGGAGCGCTCGCGGAAAGTCCCAGCTCGTCGCGCAGACGTGCGGCGTATATTTCGCATACCGCGTCCTCGCCGTGATTTACAAATACGTGCTTCGGGGGAGCTTTAAAGCTCTTTATCCATTTTAATAAGCCCTCGTTGTCGGCGTGGCCGCTTATGCCGTGAAGCTGCGCTATTTCTGCGCTTATGTGGATTTTTTCGTCAAAGAGCTTTACGTCCGTCGCACCGTCGGTTATGGCTCTGCCGAGCGTGCCGGCGGCTTGGTAACCGACAAAGAGAATCGTACATTCGGGGCGCCACAGATTATGCTTTAAATGGTGGCGGATTCTGCCTGCCTCGCACATTCCGCTTGCCGAAATTATGACCTTCGGAGCGGGGTCGGAGTTTATCGCCTTTGACTCCTCGCTTGTAACGGAGACGTAAAGATTTGGGAATGCTATCGGATTTATCCCGTTTTCGATAAGCGACGCCGCCTCATCATCGAAGTCGGAGTAGCTGTCGCAAAATACGTTGGTTGCTTCAACTGCAAGGGGGCTGTCCACATATACGGGGAAGTCGTTATAGTTTTTGAGCATACGCTCTTCTTTTATCTGCCTTATGAAGTATAAAAGCTCTTGGGTTCTGCCGACGGCGAACGACGGTATAACGACATTGCCGCCGCGCGCAAAGGTGCGGTCGAGTATGGGCACAAGCTGCGAAATATAGTCGAGCCTTTCGCCGTGGCTGCGATCGCCGTATGTGCTTTCGGTTATAACGTAAGTGGCGTCGGTCAGATATTGCGGATCGCGTATTATCGGCTGGTCGGTGTTGCCTATGTCGCCGGAAAATACGATTTTTTCGGTTTCACCGTTTTCGGTGACGTTTATTGTAATGCTCGACGAGCCCAAAAGGTGACCCGCGTCGGTAAAGCTTATGGATATGCCGTCAAAAATATGGTAATCCACGCCGTATTCGCATCTTAAAAACTGCGAACAGCATTTTTGAGCGTCCTCTACCGTGTAGAGCGGAACATATCCTTTATCGCCCGAGCGTTTTGCTCTTCGGTTGCGCCACTGAGCCTCAAACTGCTGTATGTGCGCCGAATCCTCAAGCATAATCTTACACAGCTTTGTTGTTGACGCGGTAGCGTAAATCGGACCTTTGTATCCGTTTGCCGTAAGGTACGGAAGTTTGCCGGAATGGTCAATGTGCGCGTGGGTCAGAAAAATGCAGTCTATATCGGCAGGAGATATCGGAATATCGCGGTTTTTGTAGGTGTCCGGACCCTGTTCCATACCGCAGTCTATCAAAATATTTTTGCCGCAGGCGGTGAGAAGCGTACAGCTCCCCGTGACTTCGTGCGCGGCTCCTAAGAATATAAGATTCATATTTTCCGCTCCTTTTTAAACATTGGCGCCTGTCGCCCCTATCTTTGATTATATGGTAACATAAATCGCGGTAAAAATCCAGTATTAAGCATTATGGGGGATAAGAAAACAGCGCAGCGGTAAATTTTGCCGCCACGCTGTTAAAGTTATGAATTTTGCCGCATCACAAAATTATTTTACGGCTTGCTTTTTAGCTTTGCTTTTTATAACGGCACGCTCTATTGCCTTAACAAGCTCAACGAGAGGAATTATAAGGAATGCAAGACCGAGAGCTGTGAAGAATTCGCGAATGTCAATGGTGGTGAAATCAAAAGCATTTGCAAGGAACGGGACTTCTATAACGAGTGCAGTCGTTATTAGTGAGATGACCGTTGACCCGAAAATGTATTTGTTGAAGCTGCCGTGCAAAAGCATCGATACCGTCGAACCGTGTTGCGAACGCATATTAAACGAGTGGAATATCTCGCACATCGACATAGTGAGGAATGCCATGGTCATACCGTCGGCACTCTCGGTTATCTCCCATCTGCCGGCTTCCATAAAGTGACCTATAAAGTATGCGGCAAGAGTGAGAAGAGTTACAAAAAGTCCTTGATACACTACATCGAAACCTACGCCGCCGGCAAAGATACCGTCTGTGGATTTACGCGGCGGACGTTTCATGAGGTCCTTTTCGCCTTTTTCCATACTGAGTGCAAGTGCAGGGAAGCAGTCCGTAACAAGGTTTATCCAAAGCAGGTGTACGGGCTTGAGTATTGTAAATCCGAGCAGGTTTGCGGTAAATATCGCCATTACCTCGCTGAGGTTTGACGAGAGCAGGAACTGAATGGATTTTCTGATGTTGTCGTAGATGCGTCTGCCCTCTTCCACGGCAGATACTATGGTTGCGAAATTATCGTCGGCAAGAACCATATCGGCAACGTTCTTTGTTACGTCGGTACCGGTAATGCCCATTCCCACGCCTATGTCGGCACTCTTAATGGAGGGTGCGTCGTTTACACCGTCGCCCGTCATTGCGGTTATCATACCGCGGCTCTTCCAGGCGTTGACTATTCTTACCTTATGCTCGGGCTGAACTCTGGCATATACTGAGTACTGTGTGACCTTTTCTTTGAAGTCCTCATCGGAAATCTCATCAAGCTCAGCACCCGTTATAGCTTCGCTCTTGTCTTTGATTATGCCGAGTTCCAAGGCTATAGCCACGGCGGTGTCCTTGTGGTCGCCGGTTATCATTATGGGTCTTATGCCGGCTCCGCGACATTCTTCTATTGCCGCCTTAACTTCGGGTCTTACTGGGTCTATCATACCGACAAGCCCGCAGAATATAAGGTCGTTTTCGATCTTTTCGGGCGATTGATCTTCGGGAACACAAGAGAGCTGCTTGTATCCGCAGGCGAGCACGCGAAGCGCTCTGTCGGCGAATTCCTTGTTCTTTTTGAGTACGGCTTCTCTGTCGCCGTCTGTTATGGGGCGAACCTCGCCGTCTTTGAATATCTTTGTGCAGTGCTTTAATATTTCGTCGGGAGCGCCTTTGGTAAACTGCAAAATTCCGTCTGCTGTCTTGTGGATTGTGGACATCATTTTGCGATTGGAATCAAACGGAGCTTCGCCGACTCTCGGTGCGCTCTTTAAAAGATCGTTTTTATTCATACCAAGCGACGTAGCATATGCCACAAGAGCCATCTCGGTGGGCTCGCCCACGAGATTTCCGTCATCGTCAAGATTTACGTCTGTACAAAGCGCCATGCCCTCCGCGAGCATCTTTTCGTTTTCGCAGTAGTGCTCCACTACGGTCATTTTATTTTGGGTGAGAGTACCGGTTTTATCGGAGCAGATTATCTGTGCGCAGCCGAGAGTTTCAACCGCGGTGAGCTTACGGATAATTGCGTTTTTCTTTGACATATTTGTAACGCCTATCGAAAGCACAACCGTAACTACCGCCGCAAGTCCCTCGGGGATTGCCGCAACGGCGAGTGAAACCGCGAGCATAAACGAAGAGAGCAGGAAGTCAAGGTTTAATGTAGTGTCGCTTATAAGGGCTCTGACTATGTCAAAAGCGAACATAAATACGCATATGCCGAGGACTATAAAGCTGAGAATTTTTGAGAGCTGACCGAGCTTTTTCTGAAGCGGCGTCTGCTCTTCCTTTGCGCTTGAGAGCGCACCTGCTATTTTGCCCATTTCGGTGTCCATACCTATGTTTGTTATAACGGCTTTGCCTCTGCCGTAAACAACGGTTGAACCCATATACATCATATTTTTGCGGTCGCCGAGCGGTACGTCCTTTTGCCCCTCAAGACCTATGGCTTTTATGAATTTGTTTACGGGGACGGATTCGCCCGTAAGCGCCGATTCCTCGATTTTAAGGCTTGCACTCTCAAAAATTCTGCCGTCCGCCGGAACAGCGTCGCCCGCTTCAAGCAGTACAACGTCGCCTACGGTGAGGTCTTCGCTCGGTATTTCGCATACCTTTCCGTCACGCAAAACCTTTGTTGTTGCGGCAGCCATCTTTTGAAGAGCCTCTATTGCCTTTTCGGCTTTGCTCTCTTGGTAGACGCCGAGTATGGCGTTTACTATAACGACAAACATTATGATGATAACATCCGAGGGGAATTCTTTTTGCAATACGGAGGTTATCGCCGAAATTACCGCCGCGGCGATGAGTATAATTATCATAGGGTCGGCAAACTGCGAGAGAAAACGCAAAATCAGCGGCGTTTTCTTGCCCTCGGCAAGCTTGTTTTTGCCGGTTTCGGCAGAGCGACTGCGCGCCTGCTCGGAAGTGAGACCGTTTTCGGTGCTTTTTACGTCGCCGAAAACATCGGAAGAGCTTTCGAGATAGTATTTCATATTTTTCCTCCCTGTTTTTTTCGGTGAGCAGCCGTTTTTTAAGAAAAAAGACCTTCGACAGATTCTGGCTCTGCCGAAGGTCTTGCTACCTTAATAAGGCTCGGTGACCAGAAGCCGTAAGGCGACATGATGTTGACCACCGGGTAAAAGCTACTCCCCTTCTAAGGAATATCATATTATTTGCGATAATAACAGAAAAATGAACTTTTGTCAAGTATATTAAAAACATTACTCTGCGCCGAATAAAACGTAGTTGTTTATGCTTTTGTCGTCAAGCTCCGAAATAATCGAGCTGTCGTCAATGACGGGTATGAATCCGCCGGTCTGATAGTTTTCGTCGAGCTTTGAGTTTAACAGCGGTATGCAGTCCGAAACAAATGTCTTTTCGTCGGTGGTTTCGGCGGAATATGTTTTGTCGCCGTACGAAAAACCGTCCCTCTGCGACGATTTTCTGAAATCCACAGCCACAAAATCGGCGGCACTGTCAAAAAGCGAACCGTCATAGCGCGCGGAATTTCCGCCGAGTGCGTCCGCGGCGCTCAGCATAACGCAGAGCGGCTTGTCGCCGAGCTCGTTTTTAACCTTTTCTATAAACGAATGTAAAACCGCGTTGCGGCTTTCTATGCTCTTTTCTTCGCCCGAGAATACCGCCTTGTCGAGATAAATACTCTCGGGAAATTCCACGGAATCGAGTATAACGGCGTCAACGCCGAGCGACGAAACCTCGGTCACAATGCTCAAAAGGTATTTCTCCGCAACGGGGGAATATGGGTTAAGCCACGGCTCGCCGTCATGCTGAGCGCTGTTGTCGAGCCACAGCGTACCGTCCGAATTTGTCACGGCGGCAGCCGCGCCGAGATGCGACGCCGCAACGCTGTCCTCATAGCAATAAATTCTTGCGATTATTTTATAACCTGCGCTTTTAAGCCTGTCGATTGTCGCAATCGCGTTCTGATAAGCCTTTGACGACGCGCCTATATCGTTTGCCGTGCCGACGGAAGAGACGTAATTGAGATAACCGTCCTTTGTTTTGAAATCAACAACCACGGCGTTTGCCTTTGTTTCTGTGAGCTCCGTTTTAAAAAGGTCAAAGGCTATGCCGCCGTCAAGAACGTCGTCGGGCATATGCAGCGCGCGCAGCTTTCCGTCGTACTCGGCGGGGACTCCCGTGAGCTCGTGCTCATACGGCTTTTTCGACAGGTTGATTGAAACCGCGGCGATAACAAATACGAGCATAAAGAATATGACGAGAAAAACCGCAAAGGCGATTTTTTCGCGTTTCTCTTTTTTCTTTCGGGTGCGGCTTTCGCCTATCGCATATGATGTACCCGAGCGCCTGCCCGGATAATTTTTTGAAAACGGATAATAGCTCTTTTTACGGGGCTTTATATCTCTGTTGTCAAACGCCATTTTTTACGGTCCTTTACAATGATAATCCTTTGCCCGAGACGCCCGAAAAGGCGAGCGCCAAAATCGAAACATATATAAATACTGCCGGCGTGCCCTTAAAGCACTCCGGAATGTTCTTGTTTTCAACCAAGCGGCGCAGTCCGAAATTTATCATAAGCACCGCAACTATAAAGGCAAGACCCGAGCCTATACCGACGCCTATTGCCTCGGCTATGCCGAAGGTCGCGCGGTAATTTATAAACGGAACGGCAAGCACAAGAGTGTTGAACGCCGCTACGCCCAGTCGCCTTACCGTCCGCTTTTTTGCTCTGAAAACCGCCTTCAGCAGAACGAGCATAAAAACGTATAATACGCATATCACAAGTAAAAAGATAAGCGAATGTTGTATTTCGCTGAGAGATGATATAAACGGTATCTGCTCAAGCAGCACGCAAAAAATACTGCCGAATGTCGAAAAGAATGTGATAAATGCCGTAAGCGGAAAAAGCTGTTTCGGCTTTGCCGACATTCTCACGGCCTCCGAGGCGCCGTAACCGCCCGTAAATATCAGATTCTGAAATACAAATGCGTACATCGCCGCCGAAAAAAGATTTGCTATGGCGCTCATTCGTCCTCACCGCCCTTCGGTTCTTCTGCCTTTTCGCCGCTCTCTTTGCCGGTGCTTTTGTCCGCGCTGTCCGATGAACCGGAATCGTCGCCGTCAAAAGAGGTGTACTGCTTGTATTTTTCAAGCTCCGTGAGCATTTCGTCAAATTCAGAGGTGTAGTCAAAGTTTTTATCTTTTTGCCTTTCGGTATTGACGCTGCCGTTTCTGCCTGCATCCTTTTTGCCGACGCCCTTTTCATTCTCCGATGAAGCAACGGACGTCTTTTTGGAAATTTTGGCGGTGCTTTTTCGCTTTGGTGTTTTGTTTTTCTTATCGGTACGCGGTTTTGACGGCGCTTTTTCGTCGGGCTGTGTCTCTTCGCCCACATCGAAAAAGTCGAGATCCGTGTCAAGAAATTCGCGCAGTTTTATAACGTGCGACTGCTTAACCTCCGAGAGGTCAAACGAAGCCTCGGGGTGTGTTTCGGGAAATTTTCTGTTTATTATCGCCTTTAATGCCGCCGCCATAAATCCGAGCAGTAAAAATCCGCCGAACGGCATCAAAAGTCCCGGCAGCTTTACCGGAATGTTCAGCTTTACGCTGTAAACCGTGCCGCTGCCGAGTATTTCACGGATAACGCCCACTATGAGTATTACCGCGGCATAGCTGAAGCCCGCCGAAATCGCGTCGAGAGCCGTGGCTTTAAAATTGTGTTTAACCGCGAACCGTTCGCAGTGCAGCGCGATAAGCGAATTTACCGCAAGCAACGGCAAAAATATGCCTGCGCTCGCCGTTTCGTTGGGGGCGAGATATTTAAACAGCAAAAACAGCGGTATATTTATGAGCAGACCCAATATCGCGTATATCATTTTGCGCACGCTGCCCTTGAACTTTTTCATGAGCAGGCAGGCGAGACATTCTATAAGCAAAAGCTCGACAAATGATACAAACGAGAGAATTATTGCGGATTTGAGCGATACCGCCATGGCAACAACGGGTGCAATGCCTATGGCTTCAAACAGCACGGGATTTTTGATTATCGCGCTGTTTCTGATAACGGAAACGCTTTTTTTCTTTTTATCAGGCATTTTCGGCACCGCCTTTCTCGTTTTCGAGAGCTTTCTCTTCAAGTCTGTCCGCGAGAGCGGCGCGCACCTTGGCGTTTTCGGCCGAGACGAGCCGTCTTTCACGCTTTGTGAGCGGAAGCTTGTCAAATGCTGTTACAAGTCCGTTTGCAAGCAGTACGGCAAAAACCGTACTGTCCTCAAATTTACCCACGGAGCGCATTATCATACACATAAGCCCTGCCGCCGCACCGTAGCATACTCTTGCGTAAAAGCTCCTGGGCAGAAGCTTGTCGTCGGTCAAAAAGAACACCGATGAAAACAAAAGCGTTCCGCCGCAAATTTCCATAAACGCCGAGACGAAACGACCCGTCAGCACGCGCGGAAATAAGAGCGCATATACAAAGCAGACCGCAAGAAAAGAGGCGGAGACGGTGAAGTTTTTCGGCCGCCTTACGGCGAGGAATATCAGCGCTCCGAAAAGTGCCACCGAGCAGGTTGTGCCCATAGGACCCGAAACCGAGCCGACAAGCACGTCCACATAATTCAAAAGACCCGTACCGACCGAGTTTTTTTGCGAGAGCATATACGAAATTGAGGTTCCGGGGAAAAATCCCTGCCCTCCGGAAACGGCGGTCGTGCCGGACGAGAGTATTGCCGGATAAGAAAATACCTTGTCCGGCATACATATTGTGACAAAGGCTATACCTGCCGCCGCCGGCGTAAACATATGAGAGCGCGCGTTGCCGAACGGAAGCTTTGCGGCAATAACGGCGAATGCCGAGGCTATGCAAGGCAGATAATACGGAGCGGACGCAGGCAGACAAAGGGCTGTCATAAGACCCGCAGCCACAGCCGAGAGGTCGGAAACAGAAGAGCGAATTTTAAAAATAAACGAGCCTGCGACTTCGCAGAACACGGCTGTCAACACCGAAAACACCATAAGGCGCACGGCTCTGCCGCCGTAGTAATACCAAGCCATCACAGCCGGAACGGCCATAAGGATAAGCATATCGGCAAAGTATCTGCGTGTTGTTGAAATTTCACTGCGCGCTTTTGCGGCGCTCTCGGCTGAAATGCCGGCAGATGTTTTGCTTTGTTCCAAAAAATTCACCTGTTTTCCATATTTTATTCATTGCGAAACAAGCGTTCCGACAATATGATATAAAGAGATAATTTTATTTGGGGGTGGCTTTACTATGAATATACAAAAAAGCCGCGGGGACAGAGTAATAGTCGAAATCTCGTCAAACGAGCTGTCGCGATATGAGCTTTGCCCCGAAGAGATGGACTGTAAAAATCCGAAAACCCGACGCCTTATAAACGACGTAATGCTGAAAGCGCAAAAGGAGCTTCGCCGCGATATAACCTCGTTCGACAAAATGAGCGTGGACGTTATGGAGACGGACGAAGGGTGCATTATCATACTCTGTTTTAAGGGCGGAAAAAACAAAAAGCCGTTTTCGGGATATATCTGTGTTATGCCGCAGACGGACGATATTTTTAAGCTTGCAAAGGGGCTTTTGCCTCACCGCGAAAAGATAAGACAGGCGAGCCTTTTTGCCGATGATAAAAATTATGCCGTATGTGTTTTGCCGTATGCGGTCTATTCAAGGGATATATTTTTTGTACTCAGCGAATTCGGAGACACAATGAAAGCGCCGACGGGAACAAGCGAGTACTTTCTCGAGCATAAAAAGCTTATAAGCCGCGATTTTATATCGTCGCTGACTTCTTAAATTCGGCTATTGTCTTTTTAATATCGTCGCTGCCGAAGAGCGCGCTTCCCGAAACAAATGCGTTGGCGCCTGCCTTTGCGGCGACGGATATTGTGTCTTTATTTATTCCGCCGTCAACCTCGATGTCGATATCCTTGAGCCCGCGGCGGCAAATTTCATTTTTTACCGCTGTTACCTTGGGCATCATATCCTCCATAAAGCTCTGACCGCCGAAGCCGGGCTCAACCGTCATTATAAGTACAAGCGAGAGCTTGTCGAGATACGGATAAATCTCTTCAACGGGCGTTCCGGGCTTTACCGAAAGGCCGGCCTTTTTGCCGAGCGACAGAATTTCGTCTATCGTCTTTTCGGTATCGGAATCGGACTCCGTGTGGAACGTGATTATGTCGGAGCCTGCCTTTGCGAAGTCGGGCACATATTTATAAGGGTCGCTTATCATAAGGTGCACGTCAAAGGGGAGCTTTGTCGCTTTCCTTATGCACTTTACTATGGGCGCGCCGAGCGTGATGTTCGGGACAAAGTGCCCATCCATAACGTCTACGTGAATCATATCCGCACCGCATTCTTCCATTTTTTTAAGCTCACTCTCAAGATTGCCGTAATCGCTTGAGAGAATTGACGGTGATATTTTTACCATAATTTCTCCTTTTTATAACGCTGTCGGTTTCCTTTAGGGACCCGAATAATCTTAACACAAAGCTTTTAGTTAAAAATTAACTGTCACGCCGCCGGAACGGTGTCGCCTAAAACCGTATCGCTTTCGGGTACATTGTCCGAAGTGCCGGAGCCGTCCGAAGAGGACTCCGTTTCACCCACAGTTTCCGCAGAAACGGTGGTTTCGGGCGGAGTTGTCGCTTTTTCGGTGACGGGCTGAACGGCGGTGGTTGCCGTTTCGGGCGAGGAGGTCGCCTGAATGGAGTTTATATAGTAGCTGCCGTCTTTTTCCCTTAAAGTGATTTTCATATATTTGTCGGGTTCGGGAGCTACCATATCGCCCTCGCTGTTTTGCGCCCATTGATCGCCTGCAAGGTAGCCGACGGTCAAAACCACGGAGCCGCTCTTTTTCTGAACCTTTACAACGTCGGGCGTGTATGTCGGCACAAGACCCGTAAGAGGGATAGAGTACATATGCTTTGCCGAATCATAGGTAAATGTGTAGCCGTAGCCGTTTACCGTGGTGTGCACGGGCTCGGTATCGGTACCGAAGAGCCTGTGAAATTCGGCGGTTACGTCGTCTTCGGGAATCATCATGCCGTTTTCGCCGTATTCGTATTTGTCGGGCGAGAGATTGCTTTTTAAAATAGACCAAATGGAAATGTCTATAAGCTGATTTTTGTTTGCCTTTGTAATATCGTCAAACGGGTCGGGATCGTTCATTACGACAGGCGTCAGCATGGTATTGTATTCCTCTATGTTTTTGCTTTTGATTATTGCTTTTTTCGCGGCGTTTACCCCGGCGAGAATTACGCAGACAAGACCTATTACGGCAAATACCGTTATTATAAGGCCCAGTGGGAACGCCCATCGGTTTTTACGCTTTTTATTCACATCAGTCTCAGCCATTCTGACTCTCCTAACTTATCTTATCTGACCGTTTCCGAATATCTCGTATTTAAACGACGTGAGCTGCGGCAGACCGAGGGGACCTCTCGCGTGGAGCTTTTGCGTCGATATGCCTATTTCCGCTCCGAAGCCGAATTCGCCGCCGTCGGTAAAGCGCGTGCTTGCGTTGCGGTAGACCGCCGCCGCGTCCACTCTCGACATAAATTCGTTTGCCGCCTCGTCGTTTTCCGTGACGATACATTCGCTGTGGCCTGTTCCGTATTTATAGATATGCTCTATGGCTTCGTCGATATTATCGACTATCTTTACCGACATTATGTAGTCGAGGTACTCGCGACCCCAGTCGTCGTCGGTGGCCTCATTTATATCGGGAAGTATCTCTTTTGACGCCTTGTCGCCGCGCAGCTCCACATTTTTTTCGTCAAGCCGCTTTTTAATGAGCTTCAGCGCCTTTTCGGCAACGTCTTTATGGATTAAAAGACTTTCTGCGGCGTTGCACACGGACGGCCGCGAGGTTTTGGCGTTAAATATAATATCCGCCGCCATATCGAGGTCGGCGTCCTTATCGACGTAAATATGACAGTTGCCGACGCCCGTCTCTATAACGGGAACGGTGGAGTTTTTGACTACCGCACCTATAAGCCTTGCGCTGCCGCGCGGAATCAGCACGTCTACGTATTTGTTCATGGTCATAAGCTCGTTGGCGCTCTCGTGAGAAATGTCGGTTATAAACTGTATGCAGTCTTCCGGTAACGGCGATTTTTTGAGGGCGGCGCGCATTACATTAAATATTGCGGTGTTCGAGTGTATCGCCTCTTTGCCGCCGCGAAGAACCGAGCAGTTGCCCGCTTTAAGGCAAAGCGAAGCCGCGTCGGACGTTACGTTGGGGCGCGCCTCAAATATAACGGCGATAACTCCGAGCGGTACGCTCACTTTTTTTACCCTGAGACCGTTCGGTCTTGTAATTTCCGAGAGCGTTTTGCCGACGGGGTCCGGCAGGTCGGCTACTTCGATAACGCCCTTTGCCATACCGTCTATCCTCTCGGAAGAGAGAAGAAGTCTGTCTAAAAGGACCTTCGGCAGACCGTTTTCCTCAGCGGCCTTCATATCTTTTTCGTTTTCGCCGAGAATATAATCCTTATTGTTTTTAAGTTCTTCCGCTATAAGTAAAAGCGCCTTGTTTTTATCGTTTGTCGAGGCAATCGAGAGCTTTCTCTCCGCCTCTTTTGCGTTTCGGCATTTAAGCTCGGTATCAGTCATTTTGTCTCAGTCCTTTTTACCTACAAAAAATGTTCCTGTTTGCTTGCCGTCGAGGGCCTTGTATATGTCCTCGGGAGCGGAGCCGCTCATAACTATCATATCTATTCCCGCGTCCATGGCTATTTGTGCCGCGTGCAGCTTTGTCACCATTCCGCCGGTGCCGAATTTTGAGCCGTGACCGCCTGCAAAGCCTATAAGCTCGTCTGTAATCTCGGTTACGGTGGGTATTATTTCGGCGTCCTCGTCAACCGCGGGGTTTCCGTTATAAAGCCCGTCGATGTCGGTGAGGATTATCAGCGCGTCGGCGCCTATGAGCTTTGCGACTATTGCCGAGAGGCAGTCGTTGTCGCCGTATACTATTTCTTCAACGCCTATTGCGTCGTTTTCGTTGACTACTGGGATAGCGCCGTATGAAAAGAGCTTGTCAAAGGTGTTTATAAGATTTTGGCGCCTTTCGGGGGACTCAACGTCGCTCTTTGTAAACAGGAGCTGACCTATTTTGTGGCCGTATTCGCTGAACATCTTGTCATACATATACATAAGCTCGCATTGACCCACCGTGGACGCCGCCTGCCTGCCGGGGGTGTCCTTCGGGCGCTCCGAGAGCCCGAGCTTTCCCGTGCCGACGCCTATTGCGCCGGAGGAGACAAGAGTAACCTTGATGCCCGAATTTTCAATATCCGAGAGCACCGAGATAAGTTTATGTATTCTTCTTATATTTGTTTTTCCGTTGTCGTATACAAGCGTGGAAGTTCCCACTTTGACAACGAGCCTTTTGACATCCTTTAATACCGCCAAGACATATCCTCCCACAAGCCCCGTCTCACAGGGCGAGAAATAATATTTATACACTGTAAATTATATCATACGAAAAGGGATTTAACAATATAAAATATTTTTTGACGCGCCTTTTAAAATTTAATCGAATTGTAATTTTTTTGTATACAGTTTTGTAATTTCGGCGCAGTATAAAAATACTGTGCAAAAAAACGGCTCTCAAAACGGCGGCACAAAATATTTGTATTCCGTTTTGCGCGCAAATCTGTTAAAATAAAGGCAGCCTAACAGGCGAAAAATACGGAAGAGGGGAATTTTAATGTATAACGTACTTGTATGCGACGACGACAAAGCGATACTCGATTCGCTTGAAATATATTTAAATCTTGAGGGGTATAAGGTTTTCAAGGCGGAAAACGGCAGGCAGGCTCTGAAAATCGCAGAGGAAAACGACCTGCAATGCATAATTCTCGATATAATGATGCCCGACCTCGACGGACTCAATGCAACGCTGAAGCTGCGCGAGAGCAAAAACATACCCATAATACTGCTCTCCGCCAAGAGTGAGGATACCGATAAGATAACGGGTCTGTCGTTCGGAGCGGACGACTATGTAACAAAGCCGTTTAATCCGCTCGAGCTTATGGCGCGTGTAAAATCGCAGATAAGGCGATATGTGTCGCTCGGCAGTATGGAAAAAAGAGACAGCCTTATCGTCACGGGCGGTCTTGCTCTCGACCTCGATTCAAAAGAGGTGACTCTCGACGGCGAAAACATAAAGCTTACCGCCACGGAATACGGCATACTTGAATATCTTATGAAAAATATGGGCAGAGTTCTCTCCACAAATCAGATTTATGAGGCCGTGTGGAAGGAACCGTCATTTCAGACGGAAAAAACCGTAACCGTACATATACGCAGAATAAGAGAAAAAATAGAGATAAATCCCAAAGAGCCCAAGTATTTAAAGGTGGTGTGGGGCATTGGATACAAAATTGAAAAGCTTTAAAACCTCGTTCGGCATAAAGCTTGTAGCGTTTTTCGCGGCGGCGGTGTTTGCCTTTTCTTCGGCGATTTGCGCCATTGAGGCAATAAACGACCTGTACAGGTACGGCTCGGAAATCCTTACAAAGCCTGCAAAAAGTCTTGATATGACCGACACAACAATGTTTGCGTCAAAGCTGAGCTCGGATGTGCAATCCATATATGCAGGCAGCGGACTTATGACGTGGGAAACGTACAAAAGCACGTATTACAGCACTTACGAAGAAGAGCTGAGCGCGGCTCGCACGGAATTGGAGCGCTTTAAAAAGGAAAGTATGTCCGAAGCCGTGACCATGTACTATAACAGGTCAAACGCTTCGTCCTATTCTTCTCAAAAAAGTTACGGTTCCGCGAGCACCGAAAGCGCCGACGCCTATACGACAAACGTCTACGGAAACACCTCTGCCGAGGCTTCGCACGCCGACAGCGTAGTTTCGCCGAATTACGACAAGGACTTCTATAATTCCTGCAAAGAGAGCTATTCTCTTATGAGCGGAGAGTCCGGCAGCTTTACTTTTTCCACCTCAACTACCGATGAAGAACTGGTGTCGCTCGTAAAAAACGCGTACTCGCAGGTGATGTCCGCGGCACGCCGAGAGTACGAAACCACGGTCACCATGGAGAGTCGCAGCGTTCAGAATATAAAAAATCTCAAATACTATATATATAATCCCGACACAGGCGAAATAATCACAAACCTTGAATCCGAAATCAGCGCCGACTGTGTAAACGAAATTAAAAAATCGGGCGATTATTCGGCGTTTACGAACGGCAGCAGGTGGTATATGGTGTACACCGCCGACAGCGGACTCGTCGCGGCAAGTCCGCAGATAACCCGTGAAACGCTCTATACCGTGCAGACGGGCGATAAATACTACTTTAATCTGAAGTCGGATTACTACTATAAACGCACGCTGTCAAATGTTCTCGGCTCATGCTTTTCAAACAACGGTTACGACGTTTTTTTGATGCTCCCCGAAACGCTGTCGGAGGGCGACGATTATTACGATATGCAGGCGGGTATGGAAAAGAGCAGCGCCGATACATACAGATATATTTTCGTGTGCCTCGCCTCAATGCTGATGCTCGGTATGTTCTCCGTCTACCTTATATATGCCGCAGGCGCGACGTCGGGACCAGAAAAAATAAAATTTTCGCCGATTGATAAAATCCCCACCGAAATACACTTTGCATTGTCGGCGGGACTTGCGGCGGCAGGAGTTTACGGAATTTACGTTCTGGCACTTGACTACGGGCATAATCTGAGCAACTATGCAGGCGGCGGAGCGCTTATGATTTTTGTTATTATGTCGCTTATCGCCGTGGCGGTTTGGGCTGTTTTGCTTGAATGGCTCTGCTCTGTTTCAAAGTATTACAAGGCGAAAAAGAACTGGTTTTGTTCAACGCTGTTTTGGTATCTTGTTAAATTCATCGGCAAAATACTCTCGCCGATTAAAAAACTCCGTGAAAAGCCGGTGCGTTTGAGGCGCCGTGTGCTGCTTATGCTTATAGGCTATATAGTCGGCAACACCGTGCTCACGGGCGTTGCGGCAATGTGCAGCGGAGCTTGGTTTGTTATTCTTATAATAATACTGATGTTATATAACATTCTGACCGTGTCGCTTATGTGGAAATACGTTTTGTCGCTCGACCGCATAATCGAGGCGTCCGAAAAAACCAAGGACGGCGATCCGCCCGAAGACATCAACGCGGAAAATATGCCAGAGCCCTTAAAGACGCTCGCGCTCAATCTCAGCCTCACGCAAGAGGAAATGCAAAAGGCGATAACCGAGGCGGTAAAGGGTGAGAGAATGAAAACCGAGCTTATAACCAATGTATCGCACGACCTTAAAACGCCGCTGACATCAATAATCTCATATGTGGATTTGCTCAAAAAATGCGATATCGACGATGTCTCGGCACAAAAATATATAAACGTGCTCGATGAAAAATCAATAAGGCTCAAAAGACTTATTGAGGATTTGGTTGAGGCGTCTAAGGCGTCGTCGGGCGCCGTGACGTTTAACAAAATGAACGTAAACTTATATGAGCTTGCGGTTCAGGCGGTGGGCGAGATGTCCGACGTGTTTGAGGAAAGGCACCTTGAAACGGTGCTTTCCGAGCCCTCCGAGCCGCCGATTATTTACGCCGACAGCCAAAAGACGTGGCGCATTATAGACAATCTTCTGAGCAACGTAAAAAAATACGCTCTTTCGGGAACGCGCGTCTATATAGACATAGGCAAAGACAGCTCATACGGCACAATAACCATTAAAAACACCTCGCGCGAAAAGCTGAATATCGACCCCGACGAGCTGACTCAGCGCTTTGTGCGCGGCGACGAGTCGCGTACTATGGAGGGCAGCGGCTTGGGGCTTTCCATAGCGAAGGATTTGTGCACGCTTCAGGGCGGAAAGCTTGAGCTCTCGATAGACGGCGATCTTTTTAAGGCGACGGTCAAAATGCCGCTCGTGTATTCCGCGCCCGGCGAACAGGACGAAAAAACCAAAGATTAGACTGAAAAAGGCGAACCTCTCGGATATGCGTTATCATTATCCGAGGGGTTCGATGCGTTTTACGCAAAAAATTTAATTTCGAAGTAAAATCTAAATGAGTGCACGGATAAAGTCTTATCTTTTATTTTTGCGGTATAATGCGGTAAAAACGGACTATACAAAAGGACAAAAAAATGTTACAATTGCGGCAGTATATAAATTGAGGATGGTGTGCTTTGGAAAAATTCGGGATAGCAGGTCTCACCGTCGAATTTGAGGCGGGTAACGGATTGCTCTATGAGCGCAGCAGACCGTATCTTAAAAGCGACGAGAGTAAAACGGATATAAAAATAGAACTCGACGACGACTTTTTTGCGCGCAGGTGGCAAAGCTATCCCATGCTGTCGCTCGACGAGTGCCGTTATGTATGGACGGGCGAGGCGTTTTACCTGAAGCTCCTCGATTTCGGCGGCTTTATGCTCCATTCCTCGTGTGTGTGCCGCGGCGGCAACGCGTATCTTTTCTCCGCGCGCAGCGGTACGGGCAAATCAACGCACACCCACCTGTGGCTCCGCGAATTTCCCGACGCATATATATTAAACGACGATAAACCGGCGGTTATGATAAGGGAAAACGGCGCCGTGGCTTACGGAACTCCGTTCAGCGGCAAAAACGATGAGAGCAGAAATGAAGCAGCTTCGATAAGGGCGATTGTGTTTATAGAACGAAGCGCCGGTAACAGCATCGAAAAAATAAGTCCGGCGAGCGCCGTGCCGCTGTTTATGTCGCAGACGGTGCGGCCGAAAACTCCGCAGTATATGGGCGAGCTGTTATTTTTGCTCGACAGGCTTTTGAAAACCGTTCCGGTGTTTTTGCTCAAATGCAATATGGATCCGTCGGCGGCACACACGTCGTACGACGGAATAGAGGAATATTACAGACAAAATTCGGGAGTTTAAGTTATGAAAGGCAGTGCTTGTAAAATGAAGATAAAAGACGGTTTTATGTTAAGGGAGGTAGCGGGCAGCAGTATAGTTGTTCCCGTCGGGACCGTTCAGGCGGATTTTACCGGAATGATAACCTTAAATCCCGTAGGCGCATTTTTGTGGCGTAATCTCGAAAAAGAAACCACGCGTGAGGAGCTTTTGAAAAATGTTCTCGCGCAGTACAGTATCGACGAAGAGACCGCGTCGCGCGATATTGACCGCTATCTTGAAAAGCTCCGTAAAAACGGACTTTTAGAGGAATGATATTTTGGACGGTAAAAAAAGAGTTAAATTAGAGGAGCTGCTCCCCGTAATCGAAGAAAAGCTGTCCTGCGGCGGAACCGTTGTTTTGCCGATTACCGGGACAAGTATGCTGCCGCTTCTTGTGGCAGGCAGAGATAAGGTTACGCTTAAAAGTGCCGATTTACCGCTTAAAAAGGACGCAATACCGTTTTACCGCCGAAACGACGGCAAATTTGTGCTGCACAGAAAAGTCGGTGAGGACGAAAACGGATATGTTATGTGCGGCGACAATCAATGGGTAAAAGAGCACGGCATAACCGATAAAAACATAATAGGCGAGGTCGCGTTTATAACGCGCAAGGGCAAAACCTTTTCCGTGGACAGCCGCAGATACCGCCTCTACGTTAAATTTTGGAAATTTCTGTTGCCCGTAAGGAAATATATAGTAAAAATAAGGGGGAAGCTCGGGAAGTGAAAAAAAGCTCTGCCGCAAAATGGATAGGCTCTCATTCAAAAAAAGAGAGCCCTCGTATGGTGCTGCTGATAATAGGCAACGCCCTGTTTTCCGTGTGCGGAGTTATGACGGCGCTGTATGCAAAGTACATAATAGACGCGGCGCAAAATGCCGATAAAACCGCCCTTGTTAAAAACGGCATGGTTTTAGGCGGGCTTATACTCTTGCAGACCGCGCTGAAAGTGGTTTGCAAGGCTCTTGAAGTCAGAGTTCAGGGCAAAATCGAAATAAGCATTAAAACGGAGCTGTTTTCATCAATACTTAAAAAGGATTACGAAAAAATAACGTCGGTTCATACGGGCGAGCTTATGACAAGGCTCACAAGCGACGTCTCGGTGGTTGCGGACGGAGTTGTTACGATACTGCCGTCTGCCGTGGCTATGGCAACAAGGCTCGTTTGCGCCTTTGCGACCCTGTTTTCGCTTGACAGGATATTTTCGCTGATACTGCTGTCCGGCGGAGTTTTACTCTTTGTATTCACCCGATTTTTCCGCAGTAAAATGAAGTCGCTTCACAAGGCGGTACAAAAGAGCGACGGCGGCGTCCGTTCGTTTATGCAGGAGGCAATCGAAAACCTGCTTGTCGTTAAAATTTTTGACGTTGCCGATATGATAACCGACCGTTCAAAAGGGTATCAGGACGAAAACTATTACGCCAAAATAAGGCGCAACAGGTGGTCGATTTTCGCAAACATAGGCTTTTCAATGGCGTTTTCGTTCGGCTGGCTTTTCGCTATGATTTGGAGCGCCGCAAGGCTGAGCCGCGGAGCGATAACGTTCGGAACTCTCACGGCGATAGTCCAGCTTGTAAGTCAGGTGCAAACTCCGGTTACAAGCCTGTCGGGGTATCTGCCTAAATACTATACAATGCTCGCCTCCGCCGACAGAATACTTGAGACGGAGTCTCTCCCCGAGAGCGTTTCTTACAATTCGCCGAAGCTCGATGTAAAAGAAGTGTATGACGGGCTTTCGTGCATCGAATTTGACGGCGTTACCTTCGGCTACGGCAGAGAAAATGTAATAGAGGACGGCTCCGTGCGGATAAACAAGGGCGATTTCACGGTGATTTCGGGAATATCGGGCATAGGCAAAAGCACGTTTTTTAAGCTGATGACAGGCGTGCTCACACCGCAAAAGGGCAGTATAAGCGTTGTTTCGGGTGGCAAAAAATATCATATCGATAAATATATGCGGCGTCTGTTTGCATATGTCCCGCAGGGGAATATGCTGATGAGCGGCACCATACGCGACAACATAAAATTCGTAAACGCCGCCGCAACGGACGAAGAAGTTCTCGAAGCGGCAAAAATAAGCTGCGCCTATGACTTTATAACCGAACTGCCGGACGGGCTCGATACGGTCCTGATGGAAAACGGCAGGGGGCTGTCGGAGGGGCAGATTCAGCGACTTGCCGTTGCGAGGGCTGTGCTGTCGGGCGCGCCGGTTATGCTGCTTGACGAAGCAACGTCCGCGCTTGACGCCGAAACTGAGAAAAAGCTGCTTTTGGGACTGCGTTCCTTAAAAGACAGAACCTGCGTTATTATTTCTCACAAGACCGCGGCCTTTGACGTTGCAAACAGCGTTATAGAGATAAAAGACAGGCATTTGTACTCAAAAAATTATAATATTTGACTTTTTGGTATTGTAGTATTAAGTCGGATTTGGTATAATACATCCAAGTGTCAATTATGGGTAAAAGGAGTTAAAAAAGATGGCGTATTCATCTTCGGGTAGAACTCATACTGAGGAGAGCGACAATCTCGACAACGTCGTTATATACCTTAAAAAAATATTACAGCATTGGAAAATAGTCGTTATCTCGGCGGTCGTGCTGGCGGTACTGGGTTTTGCCGTTGCAAAACTCACTTATACGCCGTCATATTCGTCAAAGATAACCTTTATCGCAAATAACAAATCCTCGGCGCTCGCCGTTTCCGGTCAGACTCAGTCGGACCTCAACGCGTCCGCAACGCTTGCCGAGAGCTTTAAATACGTTTTCACAACGACCGAGCTTTCAAAAACGGTTGCCGACAACAGCGGCTTTAAAGATATTTCCGTAGCCGACATCAAAAACTGGGTTTCGGTTGAGGCCGTTGAAGACACCGCTATTATAAATCTCACCGTAACTACGCCGAATGCGGACGTGTCTTACGGAATAGCAAACGCCTATGTAAACAATTACGAGAGCGCCATAAACGCGGCTTTCCCGAGCACCACCTTAACGGTTATCGACCCGCCGCTTCTCGCGAGCGCGCCCAACCGCGATACAAGTGCGAGAAATTATACTCTCGTAGGCTTTGCCGCAGGTCTTGTAATATCAATATTTGCTATAGTTCTCGCGGTAATAGCCAAGGATACCGTTAAGACCGCCGATGATGTTAAAGACAAGCTCGGCGTTGATGTTATCGGTATGGTCGGCCACGTAAACCGCAAAAAGAAGAAAAAGAACGAAGAGTATCAGCCCTTGCTCATTTCCGACAGGCGCAGCGGCTTCCCGTTCATTGAAACCTTTAAGATTATAAGAACCAAGATAGAGCACACCGCTCAGCGTGAAAAGTACAAGACCTTTGTTGTAACGAGTACCGCCGAGAACGAGGGTAAGACAACAAACGCGGTAAATATCGCACTTGCACTCGCGCAAAACGGCAAATCGGTGCTTTTGGTGGACGGCGACCTGCGTAAGCCCGCAGTTGCAAAGCTCCTCGGAATCAACGCTTCGGAGGACGGCGGTATATACGGCGTCATAAACGGTGAAAAGACTCTCGCCGAGGCGATAAAGTATTCCGAAAAATACAACCTTTTCCTGCTTGTCAGCGGCAAGCCCGTATTTGACCCGTCAGAACTTCTCTCTACCGACGCCATGTCCGATATAATCAAATCCGCGGAAAAGGAATTTGACTATATCATCATTGATACGGCTCCCTGCGGAGTCGTCGCGGATGCGTCGATACTTTCGAGCTATGCCGACGGAATAATCCTTGTCGTCAGAAACGATATGGTTGCCTCAAGACGTATCAAGCGCGCCGTTGAAAACCTTGAAAATTCCGGTACCAAGCTTCTCGGGTGTATTTACAACGACACCGAGAGCGGTATGCCGAAACGCTTTATGTCGTCTTACAACAAAAAGTACGGCTACGGCTATGGTTACGGCTACGGATACGGCAGCAATCAAAAATAAATACGGTGTTGTTTTCGGGGGTTCGCTGCGGCGGACCTCCGTTTTTTATGCTTTGCCGTATCTTTTTTTCGTACCGTCGCCAAAAAGAAGAGCGAAAACTCGCATATAACTTAAAAAATCGTCGCTTTAGCAATGTTTTTACCAAAATGCCCTTGCCCCAAAAGCTTTTCTATGTTAAAATTATATAATAACTGTGCGGTTACGGCTTTGTAACGGCTCTTCGGAGGTGAAAAAATGCTCTATCACAACGTAATGTGGAAATTCTGCGATGCAGAGGGCAAAACACGTGACGAAAACATCGAAATCGTGAGAGCGGGTCTTACGGCATTGCCAGAAAAAATTTCCGAAATCAAAAGTCTCACCTTCATAAAAAACGAAGTTGTGTGCGACCGTAATTTTGACGCAATGCTTACGGTTGTTACCGAAAATGAGGACGACCTCAACGCCTACAAGGTTCACCCGGAACATCAAAAGGTGGCTTCGTATGTCAAAAAAGTCACATCGGGCAGGGCGGCTGTCGACTATTATAAATAATCCGTGAATTCTTATAAAAACAGCGGAATATTTATATTATTGCGCTCTTTACGGGTGTAAAATAATTTTGGCTTTAATTAATGTAAGTGTTGCACCGCTTTCAGGTGCGGCACGATATAAAAACGGAGGAAAAACATGAAGCATAAGGAAATCGTGGAAAAAATGAGCCTCGAGCAAAAGGCAGCTTTTGTCTCCGGCTATGACTACTGGCATCTTGAGGAAGCTCCCGAGCTCGGTCTTCCGAAGATAATGATTACCGACGGCCCTCACGGCCTTCGTAAGGCAAATCCGGACAAAAAGAGTTCAACGGGCGGTATAGGCCTCGGCAACTCGGTTCCGTCAACCTGCTTTCCGCCTGCGGCTACGTCATCCTGCTCCTGGGATCCGGAGCTTTTGAAACAGGAAGGCGAGGCAATGGGTGAAGAGTGCCTTAAAGAAAAGGTATCTACCATTTTGGGCCCCGGCACAAACATCAAGCGCGCTCCCGTAGGCGGCAGAAACTTCGAGTATTTTTCGGAGGATCCGCTCCTTGCAGGCGAATGTGCCGCAGCCGTTATAAACGGCGTTCAGTCAAAGGGCGTAGGCACTTCTCTCAAGCATTTCGCGGCTAACTCTCAGGAGGCTTTCCGTATGGTAGTCAACGAGGTAGTCGATGAGAGAACTCTTCGCGAGACTTATCTCACCGCATTTGAAATAGCCGTTAAAAAGGCTCAGCCCTGGACGGTTATGAATTCCTATAACAGAATCAACGGCGTTTACGCTTCCGAAAACGAGTGGCTTCAGGAAGAGGTGCTCAGAAAAGAATGGGGCTTTGAGGGTCTTATCGTAACGGACTGGGGCGCTTCTGTTGACAGAATTCCCGGACTTAAAGCAGGCACCGACCTTGAAATGCCTTGCTCGGGCGACCTTAACACGAACAGAATCATAGCCGCCGTTAAAGACGGTACTCTTGATGAAAAGATCCTTGACGAGAGAGTTGACAAGGTAGTCGATCTCATAGTTAAATCAAAGCCGGCTCTCGAAAAGACGTATACATACGATGTAGACGCCCATCACGCCATTGCTCAGAAGATAGCCGAGGGCTCAATGCAGCTTCTCAAAAACGACGACGGCATACTTCCCTTAAAGGCGGGTCAAAAGGTTGCCGTTATCGGCGAAATGGCAAAGGCACCGCGTTTCCAGGGCGCAGGCTCTTCCGTAATCAATCCCACAAAGCTTTCAAACGCTTTTGACGAACTTCAGAAGCTCGGCGTAGATGTTTCTTACGCTCAAGGATATTATAAGAGCGCTCCCACCAAAAAGGATAAGGACAGAAAGACAAACGAGGAGCTTTTGGTCGAGGCTAAAGAGGCAGCGGCTAAGGCTGATGTAGCGGTTGTATTTGTAGGCCTTACCGAAGAATTTGAGGGCGAGGGCTACGACAGAGAGGGCATTGAAATTCCGGCAGAGCACAACGACCTCGTTGCGGCGGTTGCCGAGACAAACCCCAACACCGTTGTTGTAATCGCAGGCGGTTCTGTAATTCTTATGCCGTGGCTTAAAAAGGTAAAGGGTCTTCTCAATTCGGGACTCGGCGGTCAGGCAGGCGGCATTGCCGTTGCAAATATCCTTACGGGTAAAGTCAATCCCTCGGGTAAGACGAGCGAGACTTATCCGCGCGCATTTGAGGATAACCCGACTTACGGCAACTTCCCCGGCGGACCTGTTACCTCAGAGCACAGAGAATCGGTTTACATCGGTTACAGATATTACGACTCTGCCGATATTGACGTTGAATTCCCGTTCGGCTACGGTCTCTCATACACAACCTTTGAGTACAGCGACCTCAAGCTTTCGAGCGACAATATTAAAGATACCGATACTGTTACGGTTTCATTCAAGATAAAGAATACAGGCAGTGTAGACGGTGCAGAAATTGCAGAGGTTTATGTTGCCGATAAGGAATCTACGATTTTCCGCCCGAAGAAAGAGCTTCGCGGATTTAAAAAGGTATTCCTTAAAGCAGGCGAGGAGAAAGAGGTTTCCGTTGAGCTTTCCAAGAGAGCGTTCGCGTTCTACAACGTCGAGCTCGGCGACTGGATGGTTGAAACCGGTGAATTTGATATACTCGTAGGCGCTTCAAGCCGCGATATCAAGCTTACGGCTTCCATGACCGTTGAATCCACCGTTTCCGCTCCTATTCCGGATTACAGAAAGACGGCTCCGAATTACTACAACAATGTTGCAAATATCACGCGTGAGGATTTTGCGGCTGTTTACGGCGAGCTTCCGAATCCCGAAATAGATAAGAGCAAAAAGATTGACCTCTACTGCTGCCTCAATGACGCACGTCACACCAAGTGGGGCGGCAAGCTTTGCAGACTTATTGAAAAGATAATGTCCGGTATGGGCTCAGACGCTAACGGCGACGGCAAGATGCTCGCAGCTATGGCAACTCAGATACCCGTTCGTAACTTCATTTCAATGAGTATGGGCGCATTCTCACCGAAACAGGCAGAAGGACTTCTCAAAATGCTCAACGACGACGAGTCGAGCTTTGTAGGCTTCAATACGATTTTCTGGAGACTCGGCGGAACTCTCGCGAGACTTCCGAAGCTTCTCAAATCTATCTGATGCGATAGCTAAACAAAATAAAAACGGAGCTGTAAACTTTCGGTTTGCGGCTCCTTTTTGTTGGTTCGAGAAATTTTTATGTCTCCCGCTCTCCTGAAAAGACATAAAAAAGCGAGCCTTAATTTTGCGTTACGGCAAATTAAAGACCCGCTTAAAACAAAGCTTTTTATATTTACTTTATATTTCTGAAGTTCTTTATGACTTTGGTTTTTCTTCTGCGTTTTTTATTTTGATTGCGGCGTATCACCGAGAAAATGTATATTCCGAGAATGATTACAGCCAAAATGAATATCACGCGGAAAACAACCGAGGTGAACACAACCTTTATGCCGTGCAAAACCCATTTGAAAGGATTTACCTTTATATCCTCTGCGGCTACAAGGTTTACCGTGGCTATTTCCTGCTCGGCGTACATTATGCGCGCCTTGCCTATAACTTCGCCCTTTTTCACGGGTGCGTTTACAAATGAGGGCGTCTCCTCCGGGATAACCTCAAGCATAACGCTTGTGGAGTCCGTGCCGGTGGGGACGAGCGCCGTAACGTCCTTTTCGGGGACAAGCCTTACGTGATCCATGCTCCACGAGAGCTTTACGTCTATCACCGTGGCTATCTGCGACGGGTCGGCAATCTTTGTGAGCTTCAGGTTGTCAAATGCCCACTTGAACATCTTTTTGCATTCGAGGAAGGCGCAGTTATCGGGGTTCCCGTCGCCGTTGACGTCCTGCTTCGGGGCGTTCATTATTATGCCGAGATAGTTGTAGCCGTCCTTGCTCGCTTTGGAAATTACGCAATGACCAGCCTTTGAGGTCGTGCCTGTTTTAATTCCCTGAGCATAAGGATAGTAATATGTCTTAAAATTGGGATTTATCATCCAGTTTGTGGAGAGAAGATTCCTCTCGCCGCTCTTGTTTGTCGCGGGAAGAGTGTAGGTTACGGTATTTACAATTTCCGTGAATATCGGTAGGGTCAGTGCGTGCTCCGTTATTTTGGCAAGGTCCCTCGCCGTGGTGTAGTGCCCGTCCGCGTCAAGGCCGTGCGGATTCATAAAGTGAGTGTTCTCACAGCCGAGCTTTGAGGCAAAGTCGTTCATCATACCCACAAACGCGTCAATGTCTCCGCCGCCGATATAGTCGGCGAGCACAACCGCCGCCTCGTTGGCACTTTTCACGAGCATACAGTATAAAAGATTTTTAACCGAAATTTCTTCGCCGGCTTTAAGCCCTGCCGTGGAGCTGTCCGTTCCCTTGAGGGAGTCCATGGAGGATTGCTTTATGGTAATTACGGTGTCAAGGTCGGCACAGTTCTCTATGGTCAATATCGCCGTGACTATTTTTGTCAGCGAAGCGGGTGCCGCCCTCTTGTCGGCATTTTTATCAAAGATAACCGTTCCGTCGTCAAGACTTACAAGAAACGCTATATCCGCACTTGTGTCGAGCGAAGAATTATACGACGCACTTGACGGTAAAACGAGCGAACAGATAAGTATAACGGCGGTTAGCATTATTGATGCGACACGTTTCAATTACAAAATCCCCCTTGAAAAGAAATCGGAAAAAGTGTATCATAGTTATTATAAGTAGTATAGCAAAATACGCTCTGAAATTCAATTACAATTGTATTAAGGATGTGAAAATCTTGATATATATTACCGGCGATACACACGGCGAGGTCGAAAGACTTGCCCCGTCAAAGCTCCGCGCCCTTAAAGAGGGCGATACGCTTATCGTTTGCGGAGATTTCGGTTTTATATGGGACGGGTCAAAAAAAGAACAGAAAATACTGAAGCAGCTCGGCAAGAGAAAATACAACATCTGCTTTATCGACGGTACTCACGAGAACTTTTCACTTTTAAACGGCTACGGCGTCAGCGAGTGGAACGGCGGCAAGGTACATAAAATTTACGATAATCTCTACCACCTTATGCGCGGTCAGGTTTACAATATTGACGGCAAAAGCGTATTCACCATGGGCGGCGGCGAAAGCCCCGACATTGATATACGTTCGGAAAACGACGGTTGGTCGCGTGACGAAATCCCCACGCAGGATGAACTTTTAGAGGGTGCCAAAAACCTTGAAAAGCACGGATTTGCCGTGGATATAGTCGTAACCCACGAGCCGCCTATGCGAATTAAGGGCTTTTTGCAGCTCAAGGACTACGATATGCTGCGCGTTACCGCTCTTAATGCGTATTTTGAAGAGCTGTCCGATTCGTGCAAGTTTTCAAAATGGTTCTTCGGCAGTATGCACGTGGATAAATATATATCGAGCACGCATATAGCCGTATTTAAAAATATAGTAAATGCCGAGACGGGAGAAAAAATTTAATTTTTTCGGAGGATGAATCAAGGCTAAATGAAAGAGCTTACTAAACGCAAAAAAATAATCGGTACAATAGAAACGGTGCTTGCGGCGGCTGTTATAATAACCGCGGTTATAGCGGCGCCGAAGCTCTCCGCACAAAAAGAAGAGCCTTCTGCCGCGGCAACCGAAACCGAGGCATCCACACAGGCGGGTTCGGTTGAAGAGACCGAGAAAGCAACCGAGCCTACCACTTCTTCCGTAGGTGTTGGTGTTCAGCCGATAGGCGAGTATTCACTCAACGGGTACATAGTAGTCACGGGCGACGCCGCAATGGAGATGTATTCCATGTCGAGCACAAAGCTCAAAGAATATGCTTCTACTGCCAACAACCTTGCGGCGAAAATTCCGTCGTCAAAGGTGTATGTGTTGCTTGCGCCCACGCGTATGGAATTTTACGGACCGGAGGAATACAGAACCGGCAGCCATTCTCAGCAGACGGGCATTTCCATAGCCTATTTGGCTCTCAGTCCCGAAGTTACCGGAGTTGACGCATACAGCGAGATAGCGCGCCACACCGATGAATACGAATATTTCCGCACCGACCACCATTGGACGGCACGCGGAGCCTACTATGCCTACAAGGCGTTTTGCGAGTCGGCGGGGCTTACCTGCACGCCGCTTGACAGCTTCCAAAGCGGCAGGCTCGATGACTTTGTCGGGAGTATGTACCGCTATACCCAGAGCGAAAACCTCAAGAAAAATCCCGATTACGTAGAGTATTTTCTTCCGCGCTACGATGTGAGCGCCGAGTCGTTTTCTACTGCCGATATGACCGACGGAAAGCCGCTGCGCGTTATATCGACCAATATCACCGATGAGTCAAGCAAATATCTTGCGTTTATTCAGGGCGATAAGCCGCTTATAAAAATGGTGTCGTCCTGCGGCAGCGGCAAAAAGGTGCTTTTGATAAAGGAATCGTACGGCAATGCATTGGCACCGTTTTTGCTCGATACCTTCAGCGAGGTCTATGTTCTTGACCCGAGGCAGGAGAGCATACAGGGCATGAATATACCGTCGTTTGTAGAGAATAACGGCATAGATACGGTGCTTTTCTGCAACTATACCATGGTGCCGTCCAATTCAAAATATATGAACGCGCTCAACGCAATGATAGGCGCTTAAAAATTTTTGATGACAAAGCGTCTGTCTTATGATACAATTAACTATATAAATTTTAGGCAGGTATATAAAATGATGGAATTGAATGAGGCTGTCTCCGTTCTTATTAAAGGGCTGGACGCTACTGTTACCGAGGCGGGCTTTACGCTGGTCCGTCCCGAAAACATTGATAAAGATGCTCTCCCTATAACCGTCGATAAAGAAACGGGCAAAACGTTTATCGACTATAAGGGCGAGAGCGGCAAAATCAGACTTCAGATAGACGGCGTTAAATTAAGCCTTCTCTTTTCTGAGGACGACGGGGATTATAAGAGCGCGTCGGAAAATTATTTCGACCCGAAAGATTCCGATGAGCGCGAGATTAAATCGCTTTGCAATGAGCTTAACGAAACAATTTTGCAGAAATACGGCAAAAACAGAACCGTCGGCGGCAAGGCAAAGAAAATACCCGTTCCGGTTTCAAAAACCGCCGTTAAAAACGGTACGTCGTCTTATGACGGCAACACTCTTGCAAACCGTCTTTCTGCGCTGTATCCCGATCTTAAACCGTATTACAAAGAAAATTTTGAAGAGTACGGCGAGTTCCTGCCCGATACTTTCTTTACCGAGCACGCAAATTCATACATTATGAATACAATCCGCCTCGGCATAAAGCAGGATATGACCAAGCTTTTCAGAATTCTTAACGACATCTACGAAAACGGCACAAACGACACACAGAGCCTTGTTGCCGTAACAATACTCGGCGAGATGAATAACGACCCGGTCATGCTTGAGAACGCGAGCGCATATATGTGCGACGATTTGAAACAGACCGTTATTCTCATAAATAAGTTTTTGGCTTCCGGCAGCAGCAAAAAGCTCCGCGAAAAGCTCAAAAATCCGCCGCCTTATAAGCCTAAAAAGAAAAAGAGCGGCGGACTTATGTCGCAGCTTATGGGTGCAGGCGGTCAGATGCCGCAGCAGTAATCGCAGCTTAAATTTAATCAAACAAAAAGGGCACTCGAAAGAGTGCCCTTTCTCTATGCGGTTTATTACTCGTCTCCGTTGAGGATAGCGAAGTTTTCTTTGTTCGCTTTGTAGAGGTTTGTGTAAACTTTGTAGTTTCTGTCATAAACGGGCTTGAGTGCCGGATTCGGCTTAAATACCTTAGCTGCGGGGATAAGCTTTTTCGCTTCGCCGATATTTTTAATAAGACCGGTGCCGACGGCTATTGTGACCGCCGCGCCGACAGCGCCGATGTTCTGCGGGCTGTCAACGGTCTCAACGGTTCTGCCCGTGCAGTCTGCGAGTATCTGGCAGGTGACGTCGTTGAGAGCGCCGCCGCCTACAAAACGAATTGTGTTTGAGGTGCTTACTTTCTTTGCCTCTGTCTCAAGAAGCCAACGCATATGGAAGCAAACGCCCTCTACAACGGCTCTTATCATTTCGGATTTGCCGGTTTCAAGGCTGATGTTAAAGAACATACCGCGTGAATTCGGGTCCTCAAAGGGGCAACGGTTGCCGTGAAGCCACGGAGTAAATACAACGCCGTTTGAGCCTGCGGGTACCGTGTTTACAACTGCCATCATATAGTCATAAAGGTTGGTGTAAATAACTTCCTGATCTGCCTTGCCGTGCTTTAAGTTTTTGCTCTTGTCAAGGTATATGTCGATTTCGTCGAGAGCCAGATGGTCTTTAACCCACTCAACGCATTTTGCGGCAGTCTCAAGCTCTGCAAAATAATTGTAGTAGCCGTCGCGTGCGCCGACTATTGCGGCTATCATGGCGGAGGTGTCTACAACGCTCTTGTCAACGACGGTTGATACCCAGCCCGATGTGCCGGAATAAACGTGCGTGTCGCCGAGGTCAACCGAGCCTGCGCCAACGCCTATAAGCGATGCGTCGCCGCCGCCGCCGAATACCGCGGTGCCGGGCTCGAGTTCAAGCTCGTCGGCAGCTTTCTTTGAGAGCTCGCCGACCTTGTCGGTACATTTTACTATCTTTGCGAGGTGCTTCGGGTTTATGCCGTAGATTTTGCACATTTTCTCGCTCCAGCACTTTTTATGTATATCATAGAGCATCGAGGCGAAGGCAGAGTCCTGAGTCATAACAAATTCGCCGGTCATACGGCCTATGAGATATTCTTTAACGTCGAGCCATTTGTAAGCCCTGTTGAATACGTCGGGCTCGTGAGCCTCAACCCATTTGTATTTCCATACCGGGTCTTTTACCGACGCCGCAACGGCGCCCGTGATTTTAAGAGCCTTTAAAAGCTTCGGTATGTTTGCGCCGGCTATCTGCGGACCGTAAGCAATGCCTTTTTTAAGCTCTTCTCTCGCACGCTGATCCATATAGCTCATGGCGCGTCTTACGGCGTTGCCATCTTTGTCAACAAGAACAAGAGCCTGCATCTGCGAGCAGAACGAGATACCCGATATATCGCTCTTTTTGATTTTGGCTTTTTTCATTACTGTGTGGGTGCTGGTACGCATTGCCTCCCACCACTCGTCGGGATCCTGCTCGGCTCCGCCGTCGGGATAAACATAGAGGTTGTACCCCTCGCTTGCGGCCTCAAGCAGGTTGATTTTGTCCGTGATGGAGAACAGACAGGTTTTAACGCCCGTAGTTCCCACGTCATAGGCAATTACATATACCGGATTTCCCATAAACAAAAACCTCCCAAATGGTTATGATTTATTTTTAAACGCAGACTTTATAAATTTCAAGCTCTGCTCAACGACAAATTCATCGCGAGACTCAATATCGTTCCCGACGTATATTTTAAACCTCTCCTTGTAGTAGTCGCACGAATATGAAAATTGAAGCGACATAAAAAGGTTATCAAGCATAAACGCGGCAAAGGCGGAGTCGATGTCGTTCCGCACATCGCCGTTCTTTTTGCCCTCTTCTATGGCGGTGCGGTAAATGCGCGCCGTCATGGATTCCATCTCATACGCGAATTGAGAGGCAAAACGCGGATTGTTTTCCGCGGTCATTGCGTTGTAAAGCTTTAAAAGCACCGAGCTTTCACGCGAAGACGACTGTATTGTGCGTATAATTTTTTCTACCTTTACGAGTACATCCTCGTCGCTTACCGCGAGCACGTTTAAAAGCTCTTCCATCTGCGAAATGCTGTGCTGAACGACCGTCAAAAAAAGGTCCTGCTTGTTTTCAAAGTACTTGTACAGCGAGCCGACGCTGACTCCCGCTTTTTTCGCAATGGTGCCTATATTGCCGTTTTCAAAGCCGTTTACGGCGAATTCTTTTGTCGCGGCGTCGAGGATTCTGTTCCTCTTTTCAGCCGAGATGTTGTCAAAGGTCGGCTTGTGATGCGCGCGAAGATCCATTTTTTTCACCTGTTTTATCAAAATTTAAATGTATTGTAATATGTAAAATTTATTTTATCACAGTATTATGTATGTTTACAAGGCTTTTTTGAAAAAAGTGAAAAGAAATTCACCAGATAAATTCAAAAAACGGTGCAAAATGTGAAAAAACGGTGCGTAAATAACATAAAAATGAATAATTATACCGTTCACGTGCCGAAAACACCTCTTGTCGGGTGGGATTTTTGATGGTATCGGAGCTTCGAAAAAAGTCAGGGCAGCATAACAAGTTGTATAATTTGCGCAATCAGTATTCAAATACTGATATATTTTTGTAAAAAATGATAGATTTTTGGAAACGGGTCTGTTATAATGTTATCAATGTCTATTTTATAAGTGAAAAGTTGCGCTTTTCGCTTTACGGATGCAAGGAGGAAAAACCCGAATGCTTAAAAAAGTAAGCAACATACCGTTTAAGGGTACAAAGGAGCAGGAGGAAAAGCTCAAAAAGGTAATTGAGGAAAACAAGCACGACAAAAGCCTTTTGATGTACGTTATGCAGCAGGCGCAGGAGATATACGGTTATCTCCCGTATGAAGTGCAGGTTATGATAGCCGAGGGCATGGATGTTCCGCTTGAAAAGGTCTACGGAGTATCAACCTTTTACGCGCAGTTTTCGCTGTCGCCGAAGGGCGAAGTCAATATTTCGGTTTGCCTCGGAACCGCGTGCTATGTAAAGGGCTCGCAAAAAATTCTTGATAAAATAACCGAAATACTCGGTATAGGTCCGGGCGAATGTACCCCCGACGGCAGATTTTCGCTTGAGGCGTGCCGCTGCATAGGTGCGTGCGGCTTGGCGCCGGTTATGACGGTAAACGACGAGGTGTTCGGTAAGCTCGTCCCCGAGGACGTTCCCGGAATACTCGCAAAATACGGTGCGTGATGAGAGAGATTTCGTTAAATATTCTCGACGTCGCCGAAAATTCATTAAAGGCAGGCGCCGACACGGTTGAAATCGACGTCGCCTTTTCGGAACGGGAAAATACGCTTACCGTTACAGTTTCCGACAACGGCTGCGGCATGACAAAGGAGCAGGTTAAAAACGTCACCGACCCGTTTTATACGACGCGTACCACGCGCAAGGTCGGGCTCGGAGTTCCGCTTTTTAAAATGGCGGCGGAGATGAGCGGAGGCTCATTTGAAATTTCGTCCGTTTGCGGAGAGGGAACAACCTTAACCGCCGTGTTTAAAACCGACAGCGTGGACTTTGTGCCGCTCGGCGATATAGCGTCCACGGTAGAGCTTTTATGCGTGTCAAATCCGAAAGTGAACATAGTTTTTAAGGAACACGGCGACGACGACTCTTTTACCTTTGAGTCGCGCAAAATTCGGGAAATCCTGGGCGATGTGCCTATGGAGTCGCCCGAAATCAGAGAATGGATACGCGGATATCTGACCGAAAATACGGAAAAATTCAGCGGAGGAAACAATAAATGAAAAGTATAGAAGAATTGATGGCAATAAGGGACAAAACGCGAAAAAATATGACGGTACGTGAGGATACCGGCGACTCAAAAATAAGAGTAGTCGTGGGTATGGCAACCTGCGGTATAGCCGCCGGGGCAAGACCCGTAATGAACGCCTTTGTTGACGAAATAGCAAAAAGAGACGTAAAGGGCGTGTCCGTACTGCAAACCGGCTGCATAGGAATGTGCAGGTACGAGCCGATAGTTGAGGTAATTGAGCCGGGAAAAGAAAAGGTTACATATGTCAAAATGACGCCCGAAAAAGCAGTAAGAGTTGTAAACGACCATATCGTAAACGGGAACCCCGTTGCGGAATTTACGGTCGGAGCAGTTGAAGATTAAGGAGGTAAAACGATGTATCGTTCACATGTGCTCGTTTGCGGCGGTACCGGCTGTACCTCTTCAAACAGCGCCGCTATAATTGAAGCGCTTGAAACCGAAATCAAAAAACACGGCCTCGAAAATGAGGTAAAGGTCGTCAGAACGGGCTGTTTCGGGCTTTGTGCGCGCGGCCCGATAATGGTGGTTTACCCCGAGGGCAGCTACTATTCGCTTGTAAAGCCCGAGGACGTTCCCGAAATTGTGGAGGAACACCTCTTAAAGGGCAGAATAGTTAAAAGACTGCTGTTTGAGGAGTTCACCATGGACGACATAAAGTCGCTCAAGGAGACGGATTTCTACAAAAAACAGCACCGCGTCGCGCTTCGCAACTGCGGCGTTATCGACCCGGAAAACATAGACGAATATATAGCGTACGACGGCTACGCGGCTCTCGCAAAGTGCCTTTCCGAATATACTCCGGAGCAGGTCATAGACATTATTTCGGAGTCCGGGCTCAGGGGCAGAGGCGGCGGCGGATTCCCCACGGGCAAAAAGTGGAGCTTTACCGCGGCGCAGAAATCCGAGCAAAAATATGTTGTCTGCAATGCCGACGAGGGCGACCCCGGCGCGTTTATGGACCGTTCTGTGCTTGAGGGCGACCCGCACTGCATAATAGAAGCTATGGCGATATGCGGTTATGCCACGGGCGCGAGCGAGGGCTACATATATGTAAGAGCCGAATATCCGATTGCCGTAAAGCGCCTTGAAATAGCGATAGGGCAGGCGAGGGAATACGGCTTGCTCGGCAAAAATATATTCGACAGCGGATTTGATTTTGACCTTCATATACGCCTCGGAGCGGGCGCATTTGTCTGCGGCGAGGAGACGGCACTTATGACGTCCATAGAGGGTAACCGCGGCGAGCCGAGACCGAGACCACCGTACCCTGCGGTCAAGGGGCTTTTCGGAAAGCCGACTACGGAAAATAACGTTGAAACCTTTGCGAATGTCGCTCAGATAATACTTAACGGAGCGGATTGGTTCGCCTCAATGGGAACCGAGCGCTCAAAGGGAACAAAGGTGTTTGCGCTCGGCGGCAAAATCAAAAATACGGGACTTGTCGAAATACCCATGGGCACAACCCTCCGCGAAATTGTAGAGGAGATAGGCGGCGGCATACCCGGCGGCAAAAAGTTCAAGGCAGCTCAGACGGGCGGCCCCTCGGGCGGCTGTATACCGGCTTCGCTTATGGATACCCCCATTGACTACGACAATCTGACGGCGATAGGTTGTATGATGGGCTCGGGCGGACTCATAGTAATGGATGAGGACGACTGTATGGTAGATATCGCAAAATTCTTCCTCAACTTTACCGTAGACGAATCCTGCGGCAAATGCACGCCGTGCCGCGTGGGCACAAAGCGTCTGCTCGAAATGCTCGAAAAGATAACGTCGGGCAACGCAACGCTCGGGGATCTCGACAGGCTCGAGGATCTGTGCCATTACATCAAGGCAAATTCACTTTGCGGTCTCGGTCAGACGGCACCGAATCCGGTGCTTGCCACACTCAAATTTTTCCGTGACGAGTATGAGGCACACGTGGTTGACAAAAAATGTCCGGCGGGCGCTTGTAAGGCGCTGTTGTCTTACGAAATACTTGAGGACAGATGCCGCGGCTGTACCGCCTGCGCGAGAAAATGCCCCGTGGGCGCTATAAGCGGCAACGTCAAAGAAGCCCATACAATCAACAAATCGCTTTGCGTCAAATGCGGCGTCTGTATGCAGACCTGTAAATTCGGCGCGATAGTTAAAAGATAAGGAGTGTGCCATATGGAAAACGTAAATATTAAAATAAACGGCATGCCCCTGAGTGTGCCGAAAGGAATTTCAATACTTGAGGCGGCAAGATATGCCGGCATAGAAATCCCCACGCTTTGCTACTTAAAGGATATAAACGAGATAGGCGCCTGCCGCATATGTATGGTCGAGGTAAAGGGTGCGCGAAATCTCGTGTCCGCCTGTGTTTTCCCCGTAGCCGAGGGCATGGAGATATTCACAAATACCGATAAGGTTCGCCGCTCAAGGAGGACTACTCTTGAACTGATACTTTCCGTTCACGAAAAAAGCTGTCTTACCTGCGTGCGCAGCGGAACGTGTGAACTGCAAAAGCTATGTAAGGATTACGGCGTTGATAACGCGGACGAATATAAGGGCGAAACGGTACATTATGAAAAAGACGTGTCTGCCGCCCATATGATAAGGGATAACAATAAGTGCATACTCTGCCGCAGATGCGTTGCCGCCTGCGACGCGCAGGGCATAGGCGTAATAGGCACCAATGCGAGAGGATTTGACACCCACATAGGTTCCGCATTTGATAAAAAGCTTGCGGACGTCTCGTGCATTTCCTGCGGCCAGTGCATAGTAAACTGCCCCACGGGCGCAATAGTCGAAAAGGACGACACGGCAAAAGTCCTTGACGCCGTAAACGACCCCGATAAGTTTGTAATAGTAAATACCGCGCCGTCAATCAGAGCAACTCTCGGCGAGGCTTTTGGTATGAAAATCGGCACAAACGTCGAGGGCAAAATGGTTGCGGCGCTTCGCAGACTCGGCTTCGATAAGGTATTTGATACGGATTTTGCCGCCGACCTCACTATTATAGAAGAGGCAAACGAGCTTGTTGAGCGCGTTAAAAACGGCGGAGTGCTGCCGATGATAACCTCGTGCTCGCCCGGCTGGATAAAGTATTGCGAGCACTACTACCCCGAGCTTATACCGCACCTTTCCACGTGCAAATCACCGCAACAGATGTTCGGTGCAACTATGAAAACTTGGTATGCGAAAAAGCTCAATATAGACCCTTCTAAGATGGTTGTTGTGGGAGTTATGCCGTGCACCGCAAAGAAGTTTGAGACGAAGCGCGACGGCGAAGCGGCAAGCGGTTATCCGGATGTTGACATTGCCATAACCACAAGAGAGCTCGCACGTATGATAGAGAGCGCGGGAATATATTTCAAGCATTTACCCGATGAGGAGTTTGACAATCCGTTCGGCGAGAGTACCGGAGCGGCAACCATTTTCGGCGCTACGGGCGGAGTTATGGAGGCGGCTCTTCGCACCGCAGTCAAGCTTATAACCGGTGAAGAGGCTCCGTCTCCCGATTTTACCGAAGTTCGCGGAATGAAAAATATTAAAGAGGCGCAGTATGATGTCGGCGGTCTTAACGTAAAGGTCGCGGTTGCAAGCGGAACGAAAAACGCAGGCTATCTTATGGATAAGATAAAGGACGGCTCGGCGGATTATACGTTTATAGAAATAATGGGCTGCCCCGGCGGCTGTATAAACGGCGGAGGACAGCCTATACAGCACGCGGTTGTGCGTAATTTTGTCGATTTGAAAGAGCGCCGCGCAAGAGCGCTCTATGAGTCCGACGAAAGAAATCAAAAGAGGCGTTCGCACGAAAATTCGGCTGTCAAAGAGTTGTATGATGAATTCCTCGGCGAGCCGGGCGGCAGCAAAGCGCACGAAGTTTTGCACACGACTTATGTTGCGCGCAAAAAGTATAATTAAAACGCGCCTTTGCAAAACCGAAACACCAAACGGCAAAAAAATTACCCCTGATATGCATTGCATATCAGGGGTTTTTACATAATATTGAGTGTGTAAAGCGACCGATGAGATATCGGCGGCACAGCATACCCGTAGCAGTGTGCCGACGGATATTCACGTGCCTTTGTTCAGCTGAAAATCGGGTGACTGTTCTCAAACTTGGTAAGCTGAGACAACAGTCTTTCCACATATTCGTCGAACTTTTCGGCAAAAGTTTTTCTGCACAGAGGTACTTTTTCGGCAAAGCCCGTGAGTTCCGCTGAAAATACAGCATATTTTGTGGTTGCGCGCTGAGTTAATGTGACGCTGAATTCAATGTGAAACGGACGTTCGAGCGCTTTCCCCGAAACGATACGGTAAGGCTCAAAATCGTCGAAATCGACGGACAGTTTGTGATGCTTCAGCACAACAACAAAACCGTTATCCTTGTCGATGCGTTTTTTAAATGTGGGCAATGTCTTAAAAAAGTCATTGCCGACGAGCAGTTCCCAAAACTTTTCCACGCTGTTGTTATCAATTTCAGCTGCAAATCTAATTCTTTCCATATTTAATTTTCTCCGCATATTTCCGCAAATTTTATTCCGACACTTACTGTGAGTGCATTGCACTGACTGTCGGTCAAGTTTATAATATCACATATGCTTTGCTTTTGCAATGAGAATTATATAAAAAAAGACTGTCGCACAGCGACAGCCTTAAAAAACGAATTTTGTTTTCGGTTTTTGTTTATTATTTAGCAGCCTCTTCAACTGCAACAGCGCAAGCAACGGTAGCGCCAACCATCGGGTTGTTGCCCATGCCGATAAGTCCCATCATTTCAACGTGAGCCGGAACAGATGAAGAACCTGCGAACTGAGCGTCGCCGTGCATTCTGCCCATGGAGTCGGTAAGACCGTATGAAGCAGGACCTGCCGCAACGTTATCCGGGTGAAGAGTACGGCCTGTGCCGCCGCCCGAAGCAACCGAGAAGTATTTAACGCCGTTTTCGTTAGCCCATTTCTTATAAGTGCCTGCAACAAGGTGCTGGAAACGGGTCGGGTTTGTTGAGTTACCGGTGATGGAAACATCAACGCCCTCTTTCTTCATTATAGCAACGCCCTCGAGAACGTCGTTAGCGCCGTAGCACTTAACAGCGGCTCTCTCGCCGTCGGAATATTTTGTCTCGCTGACAATTTTAAGCTCGCCTGTGTAGAAATCGTAATCGGTCTTAACATAGGTGAAGCCGTTGATTCTTGAAATAATCATAGCGGCGTCTTTGCCGAGACCGTTAAGGATAACGCGAAGAGGAGTCTTGCGAACCTTGTTTGCGGTCTTAGCTATACCGATAGCGCCCTCGGCGGCTGCGAATGACTCGTGACCTGCAAGGAATGCAAAGCACTTGGTGTCTTCGTGAAGAAGTCTTGCACCGAGGTTTCCGTGACCGAGGCCGACGTTTCTCTGCTCTGCAACCGAACCCGGTACGCAGAATGCCTGAAGTCCCTGGCCGATAACCGCCGAAGCTTCGGAAGCGGTTTTAACGCCTGATTTAATAGCGAGAGCAACACCGAGAGTGTAAGCCCAAACAGCGTTGTCAAAAGCAATAGGCTGAACGCCCTTGACTATCGACTCAACATCTATACCTTTTGAGAGACAAAGGTCTCTTGCAGCCTCAAGGCTTTCTATGCCGTTGTCGGCAAGGCATTTTTCTATTTTGGGCATTCTTCTTTCTTTGCCCTCAAATACTACATCATTAGCCATTTGTAAGTCCCTCCTTCAATTATTCTTCACGAGGGTCGATGAATTTAACGCCCTCTGCATAACGGCCGTAGTTTCCGGTATTCTTCTTAAGAGCCTCGTTGGCGTCCATACCGTGACGGATGTCCTCAAGCATTTTGCCGACTTTTATGAATTCATAACCGATAACCTGATCGTCTTTATCAAGAGCCATATGGGTAACATAGCCCTCTGCCATTTCCATATAACGAACGCCTTTTTTATCGGTAGAGAACATTGTACCTACCTGAGAGCGAAGACCCTTGCCGAGATCCTCAAGACCCGAACCTACGGTAAGACCGTCCTCCGAGAAAGCGGACTGGCTTCTGCCGTAAACGAGCTGAAGGAAGAGCTCACGCATAGCTACGTTGATAGCGTCGCAAACAAGGTCGGTGTTAAGGCACTCAAGAAGAGTTTTGCCGGGGAGGATTTCTGCTGCCATAGCAGCCGAATGGGTCATACCCGAGCAACCGATGGTTTCAATGAGCGCTTCTACAACAATGCCTTCCTTTACATTAAGGCTGAGCTTGCACGCACCCTGCTGCGGAGCACACCAGCCGACGCCGTGTGAAAATCCGGAAATATCTTTGATGTCGTATGCCTTTACCCACTTGCCCTCTTCGGGAATAGGTGCGGGACCGTGTTTCGGCCCTTTGGCAACGCAACACATTTTTTCAACTTCCTGTGAATAGTTTATCATTTTGAAGCTCCTTTCAATTTGTTACGGGAACATTATACAGTTTCGTGATAAATTTATCAATAGGAAAAATTACAATATGCCGTCGGTTCGACAAAAAATATTGTCAATGTTTATGGTAAGCCCGTAACATATCGTCTTTATTATAATAGTTTTCGAGCTTTTTTGCCGTGGCTCTTACGTCGCTCCGCATTTCGTAAAGACACATAAGCCGCCGCCTTGCAAGATAAAGGTCCTCGCCCTTCAGCCGGTGAACCTCGGGAGTAAAGTTTTTGATTTGCCGCGTAAGTTTTTCCTCTTCTTTCAAGTATTCCCCGGATAATTCGGATAATGTCAAATTTATCGCCCCTTTCTGCTGTCGAACAAATGTTCGTCTGCAAATACAATATTAGCAGAAAAGAGCTTTTCGGTCAATAGAACATACCAAAGAGCAATGAAATGTCCTGATTAACGGACTTTCTCAAGGTTTGCCGTGCAAAAAAAACACCGACTCGCTTAAAAAGCAAATCGGTGCAATGCTTAGCATATTTTAACGGGCAGAGGGGCGTTAAAGGTCGTTCTATCAGTCGTAATACCTCATAAGACCCACGACCTTGCCGAGAATTATAACCTCATCCACTATAATCGGCTTAAAGGCATCGTTTTCCGGCTGAAGGCGGAAATGACCGTTTTCCTTGTAAAATCTCTTGACCGTGGCTTCGTCGTCAATCATGGCAACTACGATTTCGCCGTTTGCGGCAACGGGAGTTTTTTCGACAATTACTATGTCGCCGCTGAGAATACCCGCCCAAATCATACTTTCGCCGCGAACCTTCAGCGCAAACAGCGGCTTGTCGCGAGAGACTCTGCCGCTGTACGGCAGATAGCCCTCAATCTGCTCAACGGCGAGTATCGGCATACCTGCCGTGACCGTGCCGAGAAGCGGAACATTGGTCACGTTTTCCGCGTCGCCGGTAACACGTATCGACCTTTTTAACATCGGGTCGCGCTCTATGTAGCCTGCCTCTTCAAGCGCGTCGAGGTTTGCCTGAACCGAGGAGGTCGATTTAAGCCCCACGGCAGCGCCGATTTCACGGACCGAAGGCGGAACTCCGCACTGCGAACGCTCCATAAGATATTCGTATATTTTCTTCTGAGTTTCGTTGATGGTTTTCATCATACTGCCCCCATTCGATTATATTTTTTTACATTGTAACATAAATGCTCTGAAAAAGCAAACATTTGTTTGCTAAAAGACAGAAAAAATAAAATTTTTAAATTTATACTGTTTTTTTATAATTTGTTCATTTCTAATTCACATTTACCCTTTATAGTATAACTGTACTCGACAGGAAGGGAGCCGCAACCCGTCCGACTGAGTACTTTATACCCCCTCCTCAAGCAACCCCTCAATAGGGAATCCCCGATGCCGCAATCGGGGATTTTCCTTTTTTACGGAAAAATATTTTTTGCCTGTACTTCTGACAAAAATCTGAATTTTCGAGGCGCCGTAAGCTGTACGCTTGCGGCGCATTTTTATATACTATATTATATGGCGTGATTTCGGCGGATTTTTCCTCTTTGCCGTATACGTGCGGTACTTTGTGTCAAGAATAACATCGGGAGGTGTTTTTTTGACACAAAAAGATAAAGGTGCAAAAAAGAAACTGCTGAAAAAATTAAGTCCGTTTTACATCGTTGCCGCGCTGTGCATAGTTTCGGCTCTGGGCGTTTCGCTTTGGTCGGCAAAATTCCGTGTAAAGACCGATAATAATGAATCAACCTCAAAGTCGGAGCAATCGGAGCAAGGCATTACCGCTGTATACACCGTCCCTGCGGCGGATATAGTTACGGGCGTGCCCGATACACGGTGGGAAACCGAATCGGAAACATCGGAAAAAGAGGAAGAGACAAAGCCGTCACGGGCGCCGCAGTTTGTAAAACCGATGGATACCGACGTTGTCAAAGCGTTTTCGGGCGACACCCTCGTTATGTCAAAGACCATGGGCGACTGGCGAACCCACAACGGCACGGACTTTGCCGGAAATATCGGCGACCCGATAAGAGCTGTCAATAACGGCAAGGTCACAAAGGTATATGACGACGTTTTGTGGGGAACAACGGTAGAAATCGACCACTTTGACGGGCTTACCGTGAGGTATTGCGGACTCGGCAAAGGCAGTACCGTAAATGAGGGCGACGAGGTGAAAATCAACGATAAAATCGGAAATCTCTCAGAGATACCTGCCGAGTCGGCGGACGGAACGCATTTTCATATCGAAGCCGAAACGGACGGAAAATATATTGACTTTGAAAGTCTTTTGCCCGTATCGTAGCGCCAGAAACGACGGTAAATCCGCCTAAAAAAGCCGCGTCGGCGTCTGTATTGTCAAAGACCGCAACGAAGCTGTGAATTTAAAAGTTCACGGCTTCGTTTTTTATATGAGGAAAAAACGGCGTGAGCGTAAAAAGCACTTTACATAACAGCGAATTTAAGATAAAATATATTTAATTATAAGTATGACTTAAAGCATGAATGGAGGAATTTTAAATGCAGCCTGCATATAAAAGGATACTGTTAAAGCTCAGCGGTGAAGTTCTTGCCGGCAAAGAGGGTCACGGTATCAATTTCGACACGGTAAGCGACGTGTGCAAACACGTAAAAAAATGCTCCGAAATGGGCGTTCAGATAGGTCTCGTCGTAGGCGGAGGAAACTTCTGGCGCGGTCGCTCCAGCGGTAATATGGACAGAACCAGAGCCGACCATATAGGTATGCTCGCAACTGTTATGAATGCGCTTGCTCTTGCCGACACTCTTGAGCAGCTCGACGTTCCCGTCAGAGTTCAGACCGCCATAGAAATGCCGCGTGTGGCAGAGCCGTATATCCGCAATAAAGCGGTTCGCCACCTCGAAAAGGGCAGAGTTGTAATATTCGGCTGCGGAACAGGTAACCCGTTCTTCTCAACCGATACTGCGGCGGCTCTTCGCGCTGCGGAGATAAACGCCGACGTTATATTTAAGGCGACAAATGTTGACGGCGTTTACGATAAGGACCCCAACCGTTTTGCCGACGCCGTAAAATATGACGAGCTCACTCACACCGAGGTACTCGCAAAGGGACTCAAGGTAATGGACAGCACGGCGGCTTCGCTTTGCCGCGACAACAATATTCCGATACTTGTTTTCAATCTCAATGACCCCGAAAACATCATTCGCGCCGCAGCGGGTGAAAAAATAGGCACGTTAGTCAAATAACAATATATTTTCAGGAGGAAAAACCATGCAAGAGGTTTATGATTTTGCCAATGAAAAAATGACTAAGAGCGTTAAAGCTCTTCACAACGAATATGTTTCGATGCGCGCCGGAAAAGCTTCCGTTTCGCTGCTCGATAAGGTAGTCGTAGATTATTACGGTTGCCCTACGCCTGTTCAGCAGATGGCTGCCGTCTCGGTTTCCGAGGGCAGAAATCTTGTTATTCAGCCGTGGGACGTAAGCACCATAAATACCATTGAAAAGGCTATACAGGCGTCCGACCTCGGAGTTAATCCGATGAACGACGGCAAAGTTATCCGCCTTAATTTTCCGCCTCTCACCGAGGAAAAGAGAAAGCTCCTTGCCAAAGAGGTAGGCAAATATGCCGAGGAGGCAAAGGTTGCCGTCCGTTCCGTTCGCCGTGACGCCATGGAGAAATTAAAGAAACTCAACAAAGATAAAGCCATAACCGAAGACGAGCTCCACGACGGCGAGGACGAAGTTCAGAAGATAACCGACAAATACGTTAAAGAAATAGATGATATGGCAAAGAAAAAGGAAGCCGACATTATGGAAATCTGATTTTTCGGGCTGTTTTTCCGCAATACTGCGTCAAATTTCGCTTGAAGTACGCTTGTACGTCTGCGCTCATTTTCCTTGTCTTGCGAAAAAACATCACCGAAAAATGAGTTGAGATTCGGGCTGATTTTCCCGAATACTGCGTCAAATTTCACTCGGAGTACGCTTGTACGTCTGCGCTCATTTTCCTTGTCTTGCGAAAAACCAGCGCCGAAAAAATGGCTGAGGTTCGGGCTGACTTTCCCGAATACTGCGTCAAATTTCGCTCGGAGTACGCTTGTACGTCTGCGCTCATTTTCCTTGTCTTGCGAAAAAACATCACCGAAAAAACGGGCTGAGGTTCGGGCGGAGTTCCCGGTAAAACTTCGTTTTTTGCGCCTTGCGGTATGCGCGGCGGTTAAAAATCGTTTTGCGGTATGCTGCACGTCACCTCGATTTTTCGCGTTGAGAAAATGCGTAAAATTTTTGCGAATATGCTTTGCAAAATAAAGCCTGCTTCGGCGGCGGCGGAGAGTCGTTCGAAGCTAAATACCTTTCTCCGCAAATCACATAAAAGGGTAAAAGCAAATGGATTATGATAATCTGCCGACCTTTGAGGTTTTGCCGAAGCACGTCGGCGTAATAATGGACGGAAACGGCCGCTGGGCAAAAAAACGCGGTCTGCCGCGCTACAAGGGGCACGTTGAGGGTGCCAAGACCTTTCGTAAGATAGGCGAATTCGCGGCGGATCTGGGCATAAAATACATAACCTTTTATGCCTTTTCCACAGAGAACTGGAAGCGCCCCAAAGAGGAAGTCTCGGCTATAATGGATCTCTTCCGCGAGTATCTCAAAGAGGCGCTCGGCAGGGTTGAAGAGGACAGAAAAAACGGTATCCGCATAAGCTTTATAGGCTCTCGCGAGGGTATTCCGGCTGACATAAGGCTTCTCATGAAGCAGGTTGAGAGAATAGGCAGAAAAGAGGACCGCATAATGCTCAACATCGCCGTAAATTACGGCGGCAGGCAGGAGATAGCAGAGAGCGTGCGCGAGATTGCGGAGGACGTGAAAAAAGGCAAAATAAAGCCGTCGGAAATTGATATGGATATGATTTCATCACATCTCTACACCGCCGGTATGCCCGACCCGGACCTTATAATCCGTCCGAGCGGCGAGCAGCGCCTTTCAAACTTTTTGCTGTGGCAGTCGGCTTACGCGGAATTCTGGTATTCCGACGTTTTGTGGCCCGATTTTACCGAAGAGGATTTCGTAGAGGCTCTGCGTGCATATGAGCATCGCAGCCGCAGATTCGGCGGGGTATGATATAAAGGATATGGGTTTTTGGCAGAGAGCCGAAAACCGAAGTGTTGAAACCAAAATTTAGGAGGCTCTTTATGCTGACAAGAATAGTCGTAGGCGTTGTTGCCGCGCTGTTTGCCGTGGGAATGCTCGCCATCAGATTTACACCGGTGTTCCCGATAGTAGTTGCTTTTTTTGCCGTAATGGCTGCTTTTGAACTCGAGAGGGTTATCGGCGTTAAAAACAAGGCTATACATATTATAAGTCTTATCTTTGCGGGTCTTATACCGCTCTATTACGGATTTAACCGTTATCTTACGGAGCATGGCATTTCTATTCCCGTGCTTGCCGTGGTGATACTTTACATACTGCTTTTGTTCATCCTTATGATAACCGACTACGAGCACACCAAATTTGAAGATGTTGCCGCGGTTGTGGTGGCGTCGTACTTCGTCCCCTGGGGATTTTCGACGCTCATAATGATGCGCGACGTAGGCTTTACCTACCCCGAGCTTTACGATAAGCACTACGGGCTTTTCTTCATACTTCTCGGGCTTTTCTCGGCGTGGCTTACGGACTCGCTTGCGTATTTTGCGGGCAGATTTTTCGGCAAGCACAAAATGGCTCCGAATATAAGCCCCAAAAAGACCATAGAGGGCGCTGTCGGCGGAGCGTTTGCGGGAGTGCTCAGCTCCGTAATACTTTTCCTTGTTTTCGACAGCAAATATTTTACCGTTCATCTCTTCACTTGGTGGGAGATAGCTGTAATTTCCCTTATACTCTGCGTTATCGGTATGTGCGGCGACCTTTCGGCGTCCGTTCTTAAAAGGAATTTCGGCGTCAAGGATTACGGCAAGCTCTTCCCCGGTCACGGCGGAGTTATGGACAGATTTGACAGCGCGCTCTTTGTTCTCGGTGCGCTTTATGCGATAATCATAATTTATTCAAGGATTAAATTGGCATGACAAAAAATTTATCACTTTTAGGTTCAACAGGCTCTATAGGCACTCAAAGTCTTGACGTTGCCCGCAAGCGCGGGTACCGCGTCAGGGCTTTGTCCGCTTTTTCAAACGTCAAAAAAATAGAGGAGCAGATTCGCGAATTCAAACCCGACGTCGCGGCGCTGGTATCAGAGGACGCGGCAAAGGATTTAAAGGTGCGCGTTGCCGATACGGGAACGAAAATTCTTTCGGGCAAAGAGGGCGTATGCGAGTGCGCCGCATATGAAAAGTCCGACACGGTTCTGAACTCGGTAGTGGGAATGGCAGGACTTGAACCTACTCTTACGGCAATTCACGCTCACAAAAAATTGGCGTTTGCCAATAAAGAGACGCTCGTTGCCGGCGGCAGGCTTGTTATAGACGCGGCAAAAAGAGAAAATGTCGATATTCTTCCCGTCGATTCCGAGCATTCGGCTATATTTCAGGCTCTTCAGGGAAAACCTTCTAATAAGGCGTTAAAAAAGATAATCCTCACAGCCTCCGGCGGACCGTTTTTCGGCAGGAGCGCAAAAGAGCTTGAAACCGTTACGGTAAATGACGCGCTGAAGCACCCAAACTGGTCCATGGGCGCCAAAATCACTGTTGACTCGGCGACTATGATGAACAAGGGACTTGAGCTTATAGAGGCGGTCTGGCTGTTCGGCGTAAAGCCGCAGGATGTAAAAATAGTTGTTCACCGCGAAAGCGTTGTGCACTCGGCGGTGGAATATGACGACAATTCCGTCATAGCGCAGCTGGGGCTTCCCGATATGCGTATCCCCATACAGTATGCGCTGACTTACCCCGAAAGATATGAGTCGCCCGTAGGCGAGCTTGATTTGGCGGCTTTGGGCAAGCTCACATTCTTTGAGCCGGATTACGACACCTTTCGCTGCATAAATATTTGCAGGGAGGCAATAGATCGCGGCGGACTTTATCCCGCTGCGGTAAACGGGGCAAACGAGCAGGCAAATTACCTGTTCAGAAACGGCAAAATAGGTTTTCTCGATATTGCAAAAAAGGTTGAAGCAATACTTCCCGAGGTGCCGAAAAAGGACGTTTATACTCTTGATGACGTTCTTGAGACAGACCGTTTTGCACGTGAATTTGTAATGAAATCGGTATAAAACTTTTTATGAGGTGATCGCGATTTTACTCAGCATAACTTCTTCGGGGGTTTGGAGCAAGGTATGGACTGTCGCCGTGGCAATTTTGTTCTTCGGCGTAATTATAATGATACATGAGTGTGGGCACTTCCTCTTTGCAAAGCTTTTCAAAGTCAAAGTGAACGAGTTTTCCATAGGTATGGGTCCGGCTGTTTTTAAACGCAAAAAAGGCGATACGCAGTATTCTGTGCGTATTTTGCCGATAGGCGGCTATGTCTCTATGGAGGGCGAGGATCAAGACAGCGAGGACGAAGGTGCTTTCAATAAAAAGCCCGTCTGGCAAAAGATGATAATTGTTGCCGCAGGCGCTTTTATGAACCTTTTGCTCGGCGTTATCATTATGTGTATAATGCTTTCCTCTTCCGGGGAGCTGATAGGCACAAACACGATAAAATCCTTTTACGACGGAGCGGTTTCCGAGCAGTACGGGCTGAAAGAGGGCGACCGTTTTCTCGAAATAGACGGTCACCACGTCTGGTCGGAGCGCGACCTAAGCTTTTTAATGAGCCGCAGCAAGGACGGCGTATTTGACTTCGTTGTAGAACGCGACGGTCAAAAAGTAGAGCTTCCCGACGTTCATTTCGATACCGAGCAGCAGGACGGCGTAACTCTGATAAGATACGATTTTGTAATCGTAGGCGAAAAACCTAACTTCCTGAATGTTGTTAAAAACTCGTTTACGCAGTCGGCGTCCGTCGTGCGTATGGTGTGGCTCAGCCTTTTTGACCTCGTAACGGGGCGTTACGGTATGTCGGAGCTTGCAGGCCCCATAGGCACGGTTGACATAATTGCCGATGTTACCGCCTCGGCGGCAACGTCTAAAAATATGAGCGGACTGCTTTTGATAATGGCGTTCATAACCATAAATATCGGTGTGGCAAATCTTCTTCCCTTGCCCGCGCTTGACGGCGGCAGACTTTTCTTCCTCTTGATAGAGGCAATTCGCCGCAAGCCCATAAATCCCAAATACGAGGGCTACGTCCACGCCATAGGATTTGCGTTACTTATGCTTCTTATGGTATTTGTTACGTATAACGATATTGTCAGGTTGATTAAAACTTGATTTTTGAGTCTTTTTCCGTAATACTGCGTCAAATTTCACTCGGAGTACATTCGTACGCCGTCGTTCATTTTCCTTGTCTTACGAAAAAATACTTCAAAAATCGAGGTTTTGGGTCTTTTCCGTAATGCTCGGTCAAATTTTGTTCGGAGTACATTCGTACGCCGTCGCTTATTTTCCTTGTCTTACGAAAAAATCCTACAAAAATCGAGGCTTTGGGTCTTTTCCGTAATGCTTCAAAAGCCGAGACTTGCGCTTGCTTAACGCGGGTTACATTTAATACGAATCGTAATTTGTGTCGTTCCTTTCGGGGCGGCACGCAAATTTATATAAAAAATAAAGAATTGTTTAAAGCGGCAAACCATTCAGGCTCCCTTGTAAAGGGAGCTGTCACCGCAGGTGACTGAGGGATTGTTCAGGCTCCCTTGTAAAGGGTGATTCCCCACGGTGTGGGGAAATGTCACGAAGTGACAAAGGGGACTCTCTCCGGTTAGGAGCTGTCACCGCAGGTGACTGAGGGATTACTAGGGTTCCCTTTTGCCGCAGCATCGGAGGTACATAAAAATGCTCGAAAGACGAAAGAGCCGCGTTGTAACGGCAGGTAATGTAAAAATAGGCGGAAACAATCATATACCCGTTCAGTCGATGTTAAATGTCCCTGCCGAAGACGCCGAGGGCAATGTTAAGCAGGCACTGGAGCTGCAAAAAGCCGGCTGTGAGATTATCCGTCTCACGGTTCCAAATAAAGAGGCGGTAAAGACCTTGGCAGCCGTTAAAGAGAATGTCTCAATCCCCGTGGTTGCGGACATACATTTCGACTATCGCTGCGCGCTTGAGAGCGTTGCGGCAGGTGCCGACAAAATAAGAATAAATCCCGGCAACATAGGCTCCGACGATCGCGTTAAAGCGGTTGCCGACGCCTGCCGTGCAAAAAACATACCCATAAGGATAGGCGTAAATTCGGGTTCGCTCGAAAAGGATATTCTCGCGAAATACGGTGCTCCAACGCCCGACGCACTTTGCGAGAGCGCGCTTTACCACGCGGGACTTCTCGAAAAATTCGATTTCCACGATATAGTTATCTCAATAAAATCCTCCGACGTGCCCACTATGGTCTCGGCATACAGAAAAATTGCGACTATGTGCGATTATCCGCTGCATCTCGGCGTAACCGAGGCAGGCACGCGCCGTATGGGTATTATTAAATCCGCGGCAGGGATAGGCTCGCTTTTAATGGACGGCATAGGCGATACCATACGCGTTTCTCTTACGGCTGACCCCATAGAGGAGGTTTCGGCAGGCTTTGATATATTAAAGGCGGTTGACATAAAAAAAGATTGTCCGCAAATAGTGTCGTGCCCGACTTGCGGCAGAACAAAAATCGACCTGATTTCTCTCGCCGAAAAAATCGAAAACGCCTTAAGAAGCTGCCGTAAGCCTATAAAGGTGGCTGTTATGGGGTGCGTCGTAAACGGCCCCGGCGAAGCCAAAGAAGCCGATATAGGCGTAGCCGGCGGCGACGGCTGCGGTATGATATTCAAGCACGGCAAAATACTCAAAAAAGTAAGCGAGGACGAAATAGTTCCGGAACTTCTTAAAGAAATAGAAAAATTGTGATTGTGAAAGAGACGGCAAATGACAAGCTTTTATGACCTGTTTATAGAATACAGAAACGATTTCTCGGATTTGGACGCGGTTCTCGGCGGCGCCGATATAATTGATATGAGCGCCGACCCTGCCGAAAGAAAGCTGTACCTTAAAGTGCGCTTTCCGCGTCTTGTATCCGAGAAAACACTTGATAAAATAAATGCAATAATAAAAGAAAGACTCGGACTCGGTGCGGTTAAAACGATGCCGGTCTTTTCTTCGTCGCTTTTTTCGGAGAAATATTCGGGTGAGATAAGCGAGTGGGCAAAGAGAAACGTGCCCATGGCAAACGGCTTTTTTGCCGACTGCAAATATAATTTCTCCGACGGAAAAACGGAAATCGAGCTTATGCACGGCGGCAAACAGATTCTCGAAGATGTCGGCGCGCAAAATCTCATATCAAAAATGCTCAGGGAGCGTTTCGGAGTAACGCAGGATATTTCTTTCACTCAGAGCGACGGCTACGACGCAGGCGAAGATATTTCCGCGGTGCAGAAAAAAATTGACAGTATGGCGCCCAAAGCATCTCCCGTCAAGAGCGGCTCTTCGCGCAGCTTTGACCCGGTAAAAGAAGACGAACCTCCGCGCGAGCACATCGTAAAGGACGGTATACCGTATTATCTTGAGAGCGTAAAGCCGATTTTCGGCAACGTCATCAGAAGTCAGCCCATAAGGATAGACGAAATCACTCTGCCCGAAGAGGGCGACACGACGCCCGTTACGATTTACGGCGAGGTTTTCGGCATTGAAGTCAAAGACACAAAAAAAGGCAAGGTCAAGGTAGTTACATTTAATATAACCGACAATACAAATTCGTTTTCCGCCGTTATGCTCCCGAAGGTTGAGCACTGCGACGAGCTGCTGTCAAAGCTTAAAGACGGAGCGCACATACTTATGTTCGGCGAAGTCGAATTTGACACGTACCGCGGCGAATACACAATAAAACCGAAGTGCATAAGCACCGTTCAAATGATAGAAAAAGAGGATAATTATCCCGAAAAGCGCGTTGAGCTTCATCTGCATACAAATATGTCGCAGATGGACGGTATGACTCCGCCCTCAAAGCTTGTGGAGCGCGCCATAAAGTGGGGGCACAAGGCAATAGCCATAACCGACCACGGCTGCGTTCAGGGGTACCCCGAGGCGTGTAATGCCGCCGCAGGCAAAATCAAAATCATTTACGGCATTGAGGATTATTTTATAGACGACATCAAAGAGCCGGACAAGACTTACAAAGAGCTTCGTTCATATCACCAGATAATCCTTGTCAAAAATCATGTAGGACTTAAAAATCTCTACAAGCTGATTTCAAAGTCGAATATCGACTACTTCTACAAAAAGCCGAGAATGCCCAAGAGCGAAATAATGAAGCACCGCGAGGGACTGATTATCGGCTCGGCGTGCGAGGCGGGCGAGCTTTACCGCGCCATACTTGAGGAGCGCCCCGAACAGGAGATTATGGAGATAGCGTCGTTTTACGACTATCTCGAAATTCAGCCCGTCGGGAATAACCGCTTTATGATAGACGCCCACTCCGACCCATCGGCGAAAAATCCCGACAAAAACAAGGAATTCGACAAGATAACCTGTATCGAAGATATAGAAAATGTCAACCGCAAGGTTATAGCTGTTGCCGATAAGCTCGGTAAGCCCGTGGTTGCCACCTGCGACGTTCACTTTATAGACCCCGAGGACGCAAAATACCGCGCCATTCTTATGGCGGCGCAGGGCTTTACCGACGCCGACAAGCAGGCTCCGCTCTATTTCAGAACAACCGAGGAAATGCTCAATGAGTTCTCATACCTCGGCGAGGAGACCGCGCACGAAATAGTCATAGAAAATCCCAACAAGATAGCCGATATGATAGACGTGGTACGCCCGTTCCCGATAGGCACTTTCCAGCCCTCCATAGACGGCGCCGAGGAACAGCTCAGAGACATTTGCTGGACCAAGGCGAAAAAGTGGTATGAATTTGAGGGCAAGGTTCCCGAAATCGTCGAGAGCCGACTTAACCGCGAGCTTGATTCCATAATCAAAAACGGATTTGCCGTACTTTACATAATAGCCCAAAAGCTTGTATGGGATTCCGAGGATCACGGTTACCATGTAGGTTCGAGAGGTTCGGTCGGCTCGTCGTTCGTCGCCTCTATGGCAGGTATTTCGGAGGTAAATCCGCTGCCGCCTCATTACAGGTGCCCGGAGTGCCGTTACTCCGAATTTTACACAAAGGGCGAGTACGGCTCCGGATTTGATATGCCGCCGAAAAAATGTCCGCATTGCGGCGCGCAGATGATAAGGGACGGGCACGAAATACCGTTTGAAACCTTCCTCGGCTTCCACGGCGACAAGGCGCCCGATATCGACCTTAACTTCTCCGGCGAATATCAGGGCAAGGCGCACAGATACACGGAGGAGCTCTTCGGCAAAACGCACGTATTTAAGGCGGGTACAATAGCTTCGGTCGCCGACAAGACCGCCTACGGCTATGTTTTAAAATATCTTGAAGAGAGAAATATTCACGCGAACAAAGCCGAGATAGAGCGTTTGGCGCGCGGCTGTACGGGAGTTAAGAGAACCACGGGTCAGCACCCCGGCGGAATGGTCGTTGTACCTAATGAATACGATGTGTACGACTTTACGCCCATTCAGTACCCTGCCGACGATACCGAGAGCGATATGGAGACAACGCACTTCGACTTCCGCTCGATGCACGATACCATATTGAAGCTTGACGAGCTCGGCCACGATGTTCCAACGCTCGACAAACACCTCGAAGATATGACGGGTATAAATGTAACCGACATAGATATATGCGACCCACAGATTATAAAGCTCTGTACTTCGCCCGAACCGCTCGGCGTAACGCCCGAGGATATAGACTGGAAAACGGGTACTCTGTCTATCCCCGAAATGGGTACTTCGTTCGTCTGCCAGATGCTTTTGGAGGCACAGCCCAAGACCTTTGCCGACCTTTTGCAGATTTCGGGACTTTCACACGGTACGGACGTTTGGAACGGCAACGCACAGGACCTTATAAAGGACGGCATATGCACCATTTCTTCGGTTATCGGAACGCGTGACAGCATTATGATTTACCTTATGCACGCAGGGCTTGACCCGAGCATGGCGTTTAACATAATGGAGAAAACGAGAAAGGGTATAGTAGCGAAAAAAGGCTTCCCCGAGGGTGCCGAAGAAGCCATGCGCGAGCACAACGTGCCGCAGTGGTATATGGATTCGTGCCGCAAGATAAAGTATATGTTCCCTAAAGCCCACGCCGCGGCTTACGTAATTGCCGCGCTGAGGCTCGGCTGGTATAAAATATACAAGCCGCTCGAATACTATACGGCATTTCTCACCGTTCGCGGAGACGGAGTCGACGCTGCGGTGGCAATAAAGGGCAGAGACGCCGTCAAAGAGCGTATGGCGGAAATCGACAATAAAGTAAAAACCAAATCCGCCACCGCCAAAGATAAAGAGCAGTATACCGCTTTGCAGGTGGTAAACGAGATGATGGCAAGGGGCATAGAGCTGCTGCCCGTCGATATATATAAATCCGAGGCGACAAGGTATGTAATAGAGGACGGCAAAATCAGAATGCCGTTCGGTGCGCTGTCGGGCATAGGCGAGAGTGCCGCCATACCGCTTGCCGAGGCGAGAAACGACGGCGAGGGCAAGTTTATATCGATTGACGATTTTGCACGCCGTGCGGGAGCGGGCAAATCCACCATAGAAATGCTCGAAAACGTCGGCGCGTTCGGCGACATTCCGAAAACGGCGCAGTTATCGCTGTTTTAACTCTTCGGTATGACGCGCCCAAAAGGCAAATATGTTATTTTAAAGCAAAATTGCCTTATAAACGTGTGGGCTTTTCGTTCTCTTTTGTTTAATGTTACAAAAACCCGTTTTTTGAACGTTTTTGCATTGACAAAAGCTTTGTCGGTGATATAATGAATGCATAAATGAAAGGCAACGAGGTCTTTTAAAAGATCTCGCTGCCCTTTTTTTATATCTGAAAGGAGAATGAAAAATGGGTTACACAAAAGAAGATGTACTTCGCATCGCAAAAGAAAAAGACGTTAAGTTTATAAGACTTCAGTTCACCGATATTTTCGGTCAGCTTAAAAATGTTGCAATTACCTCAAGTCAGCTCGAAAAAGCTCTCGACAACGAGTGTATGTTCGACGGCTCTTCAATAGAGGGCTTCGTAAGAATCAATGAATCCGATATGTATTTAAGACCGGATTACGATTCGTTCGTTATACTCCCTTGGAAAGACAGAGTGGCGCGCCTTATCTGCGACGTTTATTGCGCGGACGGCACAACCCCGTTCCTCGGCGATCCGAGAAACGTTCTTAAAAAGGTAGTTAAAGAGGCTGCCGATATGGGTTATACATTCAACGTAGGCCCCGAGTGCGAATTCTTCCTCTTCCAGCTCGATGAGGACGGAAATCCCACCACAAAAACAGGCGACGTTGCAGGCTACTTTGATATGGGTCCCGCTGATCAGGGCGAGCAGTGCAGAAGAGACATCTGCCTTGCGCTTGAGAGCATGGGATTTGAAATAGAGGCTTCTCACCACGAGGTTGCCGAGGGTCAGCATGAGATAGACTTCCGTTTTGACGAAGTTCTCAAGACCGCAGACAACGTTATGACCTTTAAACACGTGGTAAAGACTTATGCACGCCGCCACGGTCTGCACGCAACATTTATGCCGAAGCCCGTATTCGGTATAAACGGCTCGGGTATGCACACCAATATGTCGCTTATGAAAGACGGTAAAAATGCTTTCTATGATAAAGACGCAGAGCTCGGACTTTCCGAGACCGCTCTTCACTTCATAGCCGGCGTATTAAAGCACATAAAGGGCATTACCGCCATAGCAAATCCGCTTGTTAACTCTTACAAGAGACTTGTTCCCGGATATGAAGCTCCCGTATATATAGCTTGGTCGGCTTCAAACCGTTCCTCGCTTATCCGTGTTCCCGCAGCTCGCGGAAAGGGCACCAGAATTGAGCTCCGTTCTCCCGACCCGTCATGCAACCCCTATCTTGAAATGGCTCTTTGCCTTGCAGCAGGTCTTGACGGTATCAAAAACAACCTCACTCCTCCGCAGAACACCACAAAGAATATCTTTGAAATGTCCGCAGACGAGCTTGCCGCAGACGGCATAGATTATCTTCCCGGCACTCTTGAGGACGCCATGAAGGAATTTCAGGCAGATCCGTTTATAAAAGAGACGCTCGGCGACCACGTCTATGAAAAGTATGTTGAGGGTAAACTCCGTGAGTGGGATGAGTATCGTACCAGCGTAAGCAACTGGGAAACAAACAGATATTTGACCAAATATTGATAATACCTCATTTTTTCTCCTGCGAAAAGGGAACGGCATTTTGCCGTTCCCTTTTCCATTTTTTTTAACAAGGTGCCGAAATTATATATCCGCAATTTCCTTTGCCGACGCAGAAAAAAACACGGCTTACAAAGGCTGAGCGTTTATAAGGAAGTATTGGTTTCTCGCATAAAAATCCCCTATGCTTTTGTCAAAAAGCCTCGCAAGGCGACAGCCTTGCTTCGTTTCTTGACTTCGGCATAAAAAATTTTTATAGCTATGAAACTGCGTAGCACTTCAAAACGATATTATTTTTGATACAAGAAAAGGCAAACCCATCAGATAAGCCGGGGCTCATCCGATGGGTTTAACGCATTATTGTGCAAAGATGTTGTTTTGAAGCAAAACTGCCTTATAAACACTCAGCCAAAGTCAGCCGTGTTTTATCGCAATTTTTATTCTTCTGTTTTTCTGTAACCCTTTTTCTCAAGGAGAGCGTAAATTCTGTCAGCCGGATTTAAGAGCTTGCTGACAGACATATCGTGGTTGAGGGTATCTATAATGTATGAAAGATATTTCGACATATCAACTTCGCAGAACCATTCACGCTGTAAAAGCTCGGGTGTGCGGTAAACAAGGTTTGTCGTGAATACCTTTGTTATGTTGCCGTCGGCAAAGGATTTGTCAAAGCTTTCGAGTCCCTCGCAGAAGAGACCGAACGCCGAGAAAATGAAGATACGCTTTGCGCCGAGTTCCTTTAATTTTTTGGCAACCTCAAGCATTGATTCGCCGGAGGAAATCATATCGTCAACAACCATTACATCCTTGCCCTCTATGTTTGAGCCGAGGAACTGGTGCTGGAGTATGGGGTTTCTGCCGTTGACAACCCTTGAATAGTCGCGGCGCTTATAGAACATACCGAGGTCAAGACCGAGAACAGTAGAATAGTAAATACAGCGTGACATACCGCCCTCATCGGGAGATACGACCGTCATATGCTCTTTGTCGAGATTCAAATCCTCAACATTGTTTACAAGAGCCTTTATCATCTGGTAAGCGGGCTGTACGTTTTCGAAGCCTTTAAGCGGAATTGCATTCTGAACTCTCGGGTCGTGGGCGTCAAATGTAATGATGTTGTCAACGCCCATATTGTTGCAAAGCTCCTGAAGAGCTATTGCACAGTCAAGAGACTCTCTTGACGAACGCTTGTGCTGCCTGCCCTCATAAAGCATGGGCATAATAACGGTTATTCTGTGAGCCTTGCCGCCTATTGCGGAAATTGCTCTTTTAAGGTTTGCAAAATGCTCGTCCGGGCTCATGGGAATTGTATGGCCGTACATATTGTAGGTTACGCCGTAGTTAAACATATCGCATACAATAAAAATGTCGTAGCCACGAACCGACTCGTGAAGCGAGCCCTTGCCTTCGCCCGAACCGAATCTCGGGAACGATGCCTCAATGATGTAAGTGTCTCTCTCATACCCCGCAAAAGAAAGACTGTTTTTGTGCTCAGACTGTTTCTGAGCGCGCCATTTAACGAGATAACGGTCGATTTTCTGGGCTAATTCTTCGCAGCCGGGAAGCGCGATGATACCGAGCGGACCGTAAGGGATAGTAGTAAATTCCTTTGTGTAATCAGGCATAATTTTCCTCCGTGCAGCACAAAATTTGCGGATAATAACATTATCCGTATACCGATAATATTATTTTACTATATTTTGTGTCATTTTCAAGGGAAAAAAGGCAAAAAACAAAAGATTAGTTAAAAGAGTGGTCTACCGTAATGACGCAGAAATATCTTTCGTCTATTTTGCTTAGTTTTTCCCCGATGAGATTTGTAAGCTCACGGTCGGAAAGCCTGAAATCCGGCGGCGCCATTACATCAAAGATGAGATTTGAGTGCGTGGGGCCTTCAACCACTCTGAAATCGTGTATGGAAAGCACAGGGTCAATGCTCTTGACGGCGGACTCGGTCAAATCGTGTAAACGATTAATATGTATGTCGTTGACCATAATAGGGTCAAGGTGTATGGAAATAAGCAGATTGTATTTTCTATGAATATTTCTCTCGATAAGGTCTATGGTATCATGGATTTTCATAACGTCAACGCTTGATGGGACTTCGGCGTGAGCGGAGGCAAACTGCCTGCCGGGGCCGTAGTCGTGAATTATAAGGTCGTGAACGCCGACTATGTTGGGATATGACAGAATTTCGTCCTCTATCTGCTTTACAAATTCCTTTTTGGGCGGCTGACCGAGCAGAGGTGAGACAGTGTCCTTTACTATGCCGATTCCCGAATAGATGATAAAGCCCGACACAACAAGACCGAACCACCCGTCTACGGGAGCCGAGGAAAATTTTGATATTATCAGTGAAATCAGAGCCGCCGCCGTTGCCGCGGTGTCCGAAAGGCTGTCGGCAACTACGGCTTTATTGGCTGTTGAGTCTATCTTTTTGCCGACCGAATAATTAAAGTATGCGAGCCATAATTTAAACAGTATCGAGACTATCAACACTATCAGCGCGGCGTTGCTGTAAGTTACCGTGTCGGGAGTTCTGATTTTTCCCACCGAGCTTTTCAAAAGCTCAACGCCCATCAAGAGTACGAGGAAAGACACAATCAGCGCGGATATGTATTCTATTCTGCCGTGACCGTACGGGTGCTCTTTGTCGGCAGGCTTTTTTGCCATTTTAAAGCCGACCAAAGTAACGACCGACGAACCTGCGTCGGAGAGGTTGTTTATGGCGTCGGCGGTTATGGAAATACTGCCGGTCAAAGAACCCACCGCAAATTTAGCGACGGTTAATATCACGTTCACCGCAATTCCGACAAGCCCCGAGAGCATACCATATGAGGCGCGCGTCTTTGGGTCGTCGGCGGGCGCGTCTTTCCTTATAAAAAGTTTCATTAAAAGTTCAGTCATTTCTTCTCTTCCACGTTAAAATCTTTTATGCCGAATACAAATATTCTCTCTATTATATCCGCTATATCCTCGGCGCTCTTGCCGGCTTCCGGATGCTGAAGCCAGTAGCGCGCAATGCCTATAAAGCCGGACTCGAAATAAGAATAGAGAAATTCAAATTCGGATATATCGTTTACATTATATGATGCGGTTATGTCGTCGAAACACTTTTTGCGTATAAAGCTGCGGAGCTTCTGAGTGAAGTTTATGTCACCGTTGTCGCCGAGGAGAGCCGAGCAAATATCGCGGTTTTCGTCAAGAAATTTGCACACGTCCGTCAAAAGTTGCTTCGGGCGGCGTGAAATATCGTCTATGGTGTAGTTCATCAGAATAGACTCAAATTCTTGGAACAGCTCGTTCTCTATCTGTTCCACAAGGTCGTATATATCTTTGTAATGCAGATAAAATGTACCGCGGTTTATGTCTACAAGTTCCGAGAGCTCTCTTACGGTTATTTTTTTGATGCTCTTTTGAGCCATAAGCTCGGTGAGCCCCTGTTTTAAAAGCCTTTTAGTCCTGCGTACTCTGCTGTCGACTGCTTTTTCTGCCATTTTATCCAAACGTCCTTTCTCTTGCCTGATTTTAGACAAACAAACATAGTTTGTTTATTGATTTAATAGACAACTGTTATTATAATATAAACAAGTTCATTATTCAACACTTTTTTCAAATTTTTTCGTATAATAGGCGAGTGTTGATAATGAATTTGCATAATAATAAAAAAATAATACGAATTTCATAAAAAACATTACAAATCGGTTAATTTATGGTATACTTCTTCCGTAATTCTTTTTTATGGTAATTATTGCATATTTAAGTTAAAATACAGATATGAGGTGAAGCGTATGGCGGCAGAAATGCTGAAAAAAGTTATGGCAAAAGAAAACGAGACGGCGGAAAACGAAAAAAACGCCGAAATCGAAGCGAACAAAATCATAAAAAAGGCAAATGACGACGCCGAAAAGCTCCTGTCGGAGAAAGAAAAGGAATGTGCCGTGTACGAGGCAGCCGAAATCAAAAAGGCCAAGGATACGGCAGAGGTAATCGTTACCGAGGCGGTAAAAGAAGCCCAAAAATATGCAGACGGGCTCAAAAGGGAGTCCGCCGATAAGCTTTCGGAAGCTGTCGGCATTGTAAAAGATATATTGCTTAAGTGATAAAACATTTTGCAAAGTGAGGTGATGGCTTACGGCAAAATTAAAAATGAAAAAAATCGAGCTTTTGGCGATGCTCGGCGAGAGTAAGGATATTATAGATTACCTGCAGCGAAAGGGCACGGTTCAGGTTGAAAAGTGTGACGCGCCGGAATCTATGTATTACACCGATACCGATTCGAGCGTCTCACAGCTTGAAAGGCTTTTGCAAACCGCAGAGAACGCAAAGGAAATACTTTCATTTTATTCGCCCGAAAAAAAGAAATTGACAGACTCTTTTCTGCCGCGAAAAGAAATAGAACTGTCCGCATTCCGCGAAGAGTCGGAAAAGACGGACGAGGTAATGGCGAAATGTCGGGAAATTATCGATATAAAAAAGGAAATAGCCGATAAAAAGGCCGACATTATCCGCGAGCAGACCGCAAGAGAGGCTTTGGCACCGTGGGAAAAGCTTGATATTCCGCCGAATACAACGGGTACAAAGCACACAGCCGTGTTTGTGGGTTCGCTCCCCGACGAGTGCACCGAAGAAACTCTCAAGGCGGGTTTTGCCTCGGAACTGCCGGATATAACCGCTCTCGAATGCGAGGTGGTATCCTCTTCAAACACGCAGAGCATAATCGTTGTCATCTGCCTGAAAAAGGAGTCCCGGCGCGTATATGATTATCTGCGGAGCCTTAATTTCGTAAGGTCGTCCGGCGGCGAAAACGAAGATACCAAAACGGCAATGGAACGCCACGGAAAAAACATTGAAAGGCTTTCGGCGGATATTGATTCGGACGAAGAAAAAATCATAAAAATGTCGCCGTACCGTGAGGATATAGATTTTCTCATAGACTTCCTCACGATAAGAAAAGACAAGTACGAGGCGTTTAAAAAGATGTCTCTCAGCCGCAATGTTTTCTATTTTGAGGGATATATTCCGGAGCGGTACTGCGAAAAAACGGTAAACGAGCTCGAAGAGAAATTTACCGTCGCCGTAACGGTGAGTGACGTTGCCGAGGACGACGAAAACGAACCGGTGCTTCTCAAAAACAATAATTTTGCCGCGCCGGTTGAAGAGATAACCGAAATGTACGCCCTCCCGGGCAAGCACGATATAGACCCCAACGCCATTATGGCATTTTTCTATTACTGCTTTTTCGGTATGATGTTTTCGGACGCAGGCTACGGTCTTATAATGTTTTTGGCAACGCTGTTTGTTCTGCTCAAATGTAAGCCCGAGGGGCAAAAAAGAAAAACGGTTATGATGTATATGTACTGCGGCATTTCCACAATGTTCTGGGGGATTATGTTCGGAAGCTTTTTCGGAGACATAATCAATGTCGTAAGATACGATTTCATCGGTTTGCCCAAGGTGCGGCTGTATGCGTGGCTCGACCCGCAGGAGCAGCTTATGACCACTATGCTGTGGTGCTTCTTGTTCGGCGTAGTCCATCTGTTTGTGGGCGTCGGCATTAAGGGCTATATGGAGTGGCGCGACGGGCAAAGGTTCTGGGCAGTATGCGATACGCTGTCCGTTTATCTCGCCGTCGGCGGTGCGCTTCCGCTTTGCGCAGGTATGATTATAGATGTTCCTGCTGATATAAAAACGGTCGGCAAATACTGTGCCATAGCGGGCGTAATTATAATAGTTCTCACGGCAGGCAGGGAGTCAAAGTCGTTCTTCGGCAAAATAGGCTCCGGACTTTACGCCGTGTACAACACGATTTCGGGCTATCTCAGCGATATTCTCTCATATGCAAGGCTTTTGGCGCTCGGGCTTGTTACCGGCATAATCGGCAGCGTAGTCAATATGATGGGCGCTCTGCCGAGCAACAAAATCGTGAAAGCGATAGTTCTCGCGGTGGTGTTCGTTTTCGGGCACGCGGTAAACTTCGGTATAAACGTCATTGGCGCTTATGTTCATACAAACCGCTTGCAGTACGTGGAATTCTTCTCGAAATTCTATAACGGCGGCGGCAAGAAATTTACCCCTCTTAAAGCAAATTCCAAAACTTTCAAATTCAAGGAGGAAATTAACAATGGATAATATGGGTTTGGTATTGGCTATCGTCGGAGCGGCGTTAGCGGCACTTCTCAGCGGACTCGGTTCGGCAAGAGGCGTAGGCCTTGTAGGTGAAGCGGCGGCAGGTCTTCTTACAGAGGATTTGTCAAAATTCACTAAGGTGCTTATTCTTCAGATTCTTCCCGGTACACAGGGCCTTTACGGCTTCATTACCGCAATAATGGTTCTTGTTAAAACAAAGCTTCTCTCGGGTTCTCCCGCCGAGCTTACGGTTTCTCAGGGACTTATGCTTCTCGGCGCGTGCCTGCCTATGGCAATAGTCGGTTATTTCTCGGCAATAGCTCAGGCAAGAGTTGCGGCTTCGGGCGTTTCGGTAGTTGCCAAAAAACCCGAGGGACAGAGTAAGGCAATGGTTCTTGCCGCAATGGTTGAGACATACGCTGTTTTGGCTCTTCTTATTTCGATTCTTATGATTTTGAACCTCAACGTCGGTTAAGGGTGAAGCTTTATGACGGGATTAGATAAAATTATTTCAGAGATCGGCTCGGACTCGTCACAGCGCATAAAAGAAATTTCCGATGGGGCAAACAAAAAAGCCGAAGAGATATCCCTTGCCGCCGAAAAAAAGGCCTCCGAGATGAAAGCTCGGAGCGAAGAGAGAACGGCTGCAAAGGTCGCTTCCGTTTTGGCGTCCGCCAAAAGCTCCGCCGAGCTTAAAAAGAAGCAGACGGTTCTCGAGGGAAAAATCGAGGCAATTGAGGACATACTCGGCAGGGCGGTAGATGTCTTAAAAGCGCTCCCCAAAAGAGAGTATTTTGAGATGCTGAAGGAACTTGCCGTTAAAAATGCGCTCTCGGGCGACGGAGTTATACGTTTTTCAAAAGAGGACACCGCAAAGCTGCCGCAGAATTTCATAAGCGGAGTCAATTCCGCACTTTCGGGCAAAGGCAGCGTCTCTCTCGGCGACTCCTGCGATATAGACAGCGGATTTATGCTTGTCTACGGCGATATAGACGTAAACTGCACGTTCGGTTCGCTTGTTTCGGAAAAGCGCGACGAGCTTTTTGACGAGCTTAACAAATTACTTTTTAACTGATATAAAGGAGGGAAGCGTTTAAATGGATAACAACTATCTTTACGCGGTGGCGAATATAAGAGCTAATGAGCTGTCGCTTCTCTCACGTGCCGATATTGACGCGCTCATAGACGCTCCCGATTATAAGACGGCGCTCACGTTGCTTGACGGCAAGGGCTACGACACGTCCTTCGGCAGCGATTATTCCGCTATGCTTGACGGCGAGAGCGAAAAAACGTGGTCACTTATAAAGTCGGTTGCACCGAGTGCCGAGGCTCTCGACATATTCATAATCAAAAACGATTTCCAAAATTTAAAGGCGGCGCTCAAGAGCGAAAAAACCGGCGATGATGCGGGAAAATACCTCGTTTCGCCGTCCGTAATACCGGGGGATCGACTTTTAAAAGCGGTTAAGGAGCGCGATTTCGACTCTTTGCCGGATTTCATTTCCGCTGCTGCGAAAAGGTGCTTTGATGTTATAATCAAAACCGAAAACGGTCAGCTCTGCGACATTGCCGCAGACAGAGCCTGCCTTGAGGCTATGGCAGACCTTGCAAAAAATTCGGATAACGATATTGTTTCGGCATACGGTGACATATTTATAAAATCGGCTGTGCTGAAAACCGCATATCGCGCAATTCTTACCGGTAAAAAGCGCGGCTTCCTTGAAGAGGCGCTTCCCGATATTCCCGAAATAAAAAAGGCGGATTTGATTGTAGCTTCGTTGCAGGGCACAGACGCCTTTTACGGCTTTATTTCGTCGCTCGGTCTTGATTCTTTTGCCGAGGCTCTCAAAAAGAGCCCGTCATCTTTTGAAAAATATTGCGATGACGCCGTTATGGAGAATATGAAAAAAGCCAAATACACGGCTTTCGGGCTCGGTCCGCTTGCCGCATATATTTTTGCGAGAATGACCGAAATAGGCTGTGTCCGCATAATCCTGTCGGCAAAATTCAACGGTACGAGTGAAGAAGTCGTCCGTGAAAGGATGCGTGAACTGTATGTATAAAATAGCCGCAATGGGCGACCGCGACAGTATTTACGGCTTTGCGTCTCTCGGACTTTCGGTATTTCCCGAGGACGATCCGCAAAGCGCTTCGCACAAAATCAAAAAGCTTGCCGAAGAGGGCTACGCCGTTATCTTTATAACCGAGGCTCTCGCGGAGCTTATCGCTCCCGAAATCGAGCGCTTTAAAGACAGCCCTCTCCCCGCCATAATCCCCATTCCCGGCGTCACCGGTAATACGGGTCTCGGTATGAGAGAGGTAAGCGGATTTGTTGAACGAGCCGTCGGTTCCGATATCGTTAATTAAGGGTTTTAGCACGCATCTGAGAAATTTTTTTCGCCCTCTCGCGTACCTTTGTACGCTTCGGGGCAAAAGAAAATTCCCCATCTACGCACCAAAACGCCTTAATTAAAATTCAATGTTAGGGTTTTAGCACGCTACCGAGAAAATCTTTTCGCCCTCTCGCGTACCTTTGTACGCTTCGGGGCAAAAGAAAATCCCACGGCAACGCACATCAAGCCCTTAATTAAAATTCAAGGTTAGGGCTTTGGCACGCTACCGAGAAAATCTTTTCGTTCTCTCGCGTACTTTGTATGTGTCGGGGCAAAAGAAAATTCCCCATCTACGCACCAAAACGCCTTAATTAAAATTCAA
>ERZ808242.80-NODE-80-length-73555-cov-44.304327_pt1 | contig 73555 bp, 73 predicted proteins | sample MGYA00521244_ERZ808242 | MGnify/ENA primary metagenome ERZ808242 (study PRJEB31516, sample SAMN03275573) | gut metagenome | biome: mammalia-associated habitat; material: feces | host: Papio cynocephalus | place: Kenya | collected 2012-07-27 ... | reverse complement strand
GTGCAGACGGACACGTTGCAGGACGCGCTGGCGGCATTGCTGCGTTGATGGTTCGGCTCACGCGGTGAGCGTCTTCGTCTCCTCGACGTTGCGCTTCAACTCCGCGACCAGCTCGTCGGCCGAACCGAATTTGACCTGAGGACGCAGGAATCCCGCGAATTCCACCCGCACGGCATGGCCATACAGGTCGAGCCAGTCATCGGTGACCGCGTAGGCTTCGACGACCCGCTCGTGCAGGCCGGTGGCCTCGTTGAACGTGGGCTTGGTGCCGATGGAGATCGCGGCGGGCCAGCGGTATGGGGAATGTTCCGCGGTCCGCGCGTCGATGGATGACGAATCGTATTCCCGGGAGACGCCGTCCGCATGAGGCCCGGCATCCACGGACCGTTCGCCCAAATCGATGATCCAGCCGGCGTACACGCCGTCCACCGGAAGATAGCCTTGGACGTTTTCACTGAGGTTCGCGGTCGGGAAGCCGATGGTGCGGCCGCGTTCCTCGCCGTGCACCACGGTGCCTTCCACCGCATGCGCATGGCCGAGGATGGCGTCGGCGTCCTTGATGCGCCCCTGTCCCAGCAGATAGCGCACGTTCGTGGAGCTCCACACGCGCACGGCCTTGGCCTGGTGCTTCTTGCTCCAGGCGCGGCGCTCGGCCTTGGTGGCGCCTTCGAGCGGATCCTTCGGCTCGCCGTATTCGGTGGGCATGGCCGGTTTCGCGTTCATGGGCACGCGGGTCTCGCCGGGGCCGAGGTCGTCCACCACGTCGAGCTGGAACACGCCGGTGGCGAGCGCCAGATTCCGGATGGCCTTCACATCGCCTTCCCGCTTGGCGCCCATGGCCGCGTCGGAGCCGAGCACCAATGTGCGCATGCCGAGCTTGCCGACCATCTGGCCGAGGAAGAAACGATACGACTTCGCCGCGAACGCAAGCGTGTACCGCACGATAAGCGTGTAATCGACGTCCAGCGCGCTGATGGCGCGCAGACGCTCGTCCACACTGGTCAGCGCCTGCGTGTCGGCCATGCCGGCGGGCGGCTCCTGCCCATCATGGCCGGCCGCATAGCCGTGCACCAATGCGGGACGTGGATCGAACAGCACCACCACGGAGAACGACTGTTCCTTGCCGGCGAGTTCGACGACACGGCGGATCACCGCCTGATGCCCTTGGTGCATGCCATCGAACGCGCCGATGGTCACCACGGATTTCTTGTCGTTGCTCAATGTCGGCCAATCCACCATGCCATTGGCATCGGGGGTGAGCGTGATCGTCTTCATCATGTCCTTCTTCCGCTTGTTCGATTCGTTTCAGCCGAATACCGCAACGGGTTTGGCTTCGCCTTGTTTCGCGCGTTCGATGATGGCCACCAGATCGTTCGTGCCGGGCACGTACGCCGCGGTGGTCTCGTGGATGTCGTGGGCGATTCTACGGCCGTAGCGCAGATCGACGGCCTCCTGCGCGTCGACCGGCAGCATGGGCATGGACGCGGCCGCGCTGGACACCAGGTCGAGCGCATGGTCGGCCGCGTGCTCCGCGTCATCCAGCACGGCACGGTTGCGCGTCATCTCCACGCCATCACGGTTGGTGAATGTTTTCGATTCCGTATGGGCGGTCATCACGTTCGGCATGTTCACGTCGAATCGTCCGACGCGGACGCGCCGCAGCATGGTCAGATGGCCGCCGAGCCCGAGCGCCTCACCCAAATCGCGGCCCAACGCGCGGATATAGGTGCCCGCGGAACAGGTCACCGTCACATCGAGTTCCATGACGGGACGCAGGTCTTCCGTACCGTCTGTCAGACCGTCGACGGTCCATTCTTCGTCGGGGTTCACGGAAACGGAGCCGACAAGTTCTCCGCCCGCGATGCGTGCGGAGGCGTACCCGTAACGGACCTCGGAGACGCTGAATTCTTCGATGGTGACGGGTCTGGCCTTGAGTTCGACGGCCTTGCCCTCACGTGCCAGATCATAGGCGCGCTGACCATGGACCTTGATGGCGGAGTACGCGTTCGGCACCTGCTCGATGCGGCCGGTGAATCGTCGCGCGATCGTCTGCTCCACCGTTCGCCGTGACGGGAAGGCGTCCGGAAGCGTCTCCGACGGCAGCAGCTCGCCGTCGGCGTCGTCCGTGGTGGTGCGCTGCCCGAGGCGAATCGTCGCGCGATAGGTCTTATCGTGGTCGACGATGTAGCTCAACAGCCGTGTGGCGTTGCCGAAACCGACCACCAGCACGCCGGTGGCCATCGGATCGAGCGTGCCGGCATGTCCGACGCGCTTCATGTGCAGCGCGCCGCGCACGGCGGCGACCACGTCATGGCTGGTGACGCCCTTCGGCTTGTCGATGACCAGCAGTCCGGAGATGTCAGGCTTCTTCGTCATCGTCCCAATCTTCGACCTCGACGTCGTCATCGTCGAAATCGTCGTCCTTGTTCTCCTCCGGATGCTTGTACGGATCCGCCTCGCCGGCATACTGGGCGGTTTCGCGCGCCTTGGCGAGTTCCTCGTCGCGTTTGCGCGCGACGGCGAGGATGTCTTCGATCTCGTGGGCCTCGCCGGGCACCTCGTCGAAGATGAATTCCAGCTGCGGCGTCAGGCGCAGACCGGCCTTGCTGCCCACCAGGGAGCGCAGACGGCCCTTCGCCTGGTTCAGTGCCTGCTGGGCGCGGCGGCGCTCGCCCTGCTCGTGGCCCTCGCGCCCGAGCTGGGTCCAGTAGACCTTGGCGATCTGCAGGTCGTTGGTGACGCGCACCTCGGTGATGGTCACGTTCATGAGACGCTTGTCATGCAGCTGCGCCTCCATGGACGAGGCGATCACGCGCTGGATCAGCGCCGCGATGCGGGCGGCGCGGGGATTGGTTCCTGCCATTGTTTTCCCTTACGATACGTTTCGGTAGGTTTCGTTGTTTTATTAGGGAACGCCCGCAACCGAGCATCGGCTGTGGGCGTTCCTCATCTTCATCGGTCGATAACCGGATACCGGCTACTTGCGTTCGATCTGACGCATCTCGAAGGTCTCGATGATATCGCCGACCTCGATGTCGTTGAAGGTGCCGAGGTTGATACCGGCCTCATAGCCTTCCTTGACGGACTGCACGTCGTCCTTGAAACGACGCAGCGAGGAGATCTCGAGGTCGTTGACGGTGGCGACGCCGTTGCGCAGAATACGGCACTTCGTACCGCGCTTGACCTCGCCGTCCTGCACCATGACGCCGGCGATGTTGCCGAACTTGGAGGAACGGAAGATCTCGCGGATTTCGGAGTGGGAGGTGACGACCTCTTCGTATTCCGGCTTGAGCATGCCCTTGAGGGACGCCTCGATGTCTTCGATGGCCTTGTAGATGATCGAGTAGTACTTGATCTCCACGCCTTCGCGCTCGGCGAGGTCCGCCACCTGACGGTTCGGACGCACGTTGAAGCCGATGATGACCGCCTTGTCGACGGTGGCCAGGTTGACATCGTTCTGGGTGATGGCGCCGACGCCGCGGTGGATCACCTGGATGCCGACCTCGTCGGACACCTCGATCTTCATCAAGGAATCTTCCAGCGCCTCGACGGAACCGGAGGAATCGCCCTTGATGACGATGTTGAGCATATCGACCTCGGACTTGGCGAACTGCTCCTTGAGGCTTTCCAGAGAGACGACCTTGCGGCGCTTCGCCAGCTGGGCCGCACGTTCGGTGGCCTGACGCTTTTCGGCGATCTGGCGTGCGGTGCGGTCGTCGGAGGCCACGAGGAAGAGGTCGCCCGCGGTCGGCACGGAGGTCAGACCAAGCACCTGGACCGGAGTGGACGGACCGGCTTCCTTCATGTGGTTGCCGTTCTCGTCGAGCATCGCACGGACGCGGCCGTAGGACGTACCCGCCACGATGGCGTCGCCGATGTGCAGGGTTCCCTGCTGGACGAGCACCGTCGCCACGGCGCCACGGCCCTTGTCGAGTCGGGCTTCCACGGTGGCGCCACGGGCGTCCATATCCGGGTTGGCGCGCAGGTCGAGCTCGGCGTCGGCGGTCAGCAGCACGGCTTCAAGCAGCTTGTCGACGTTCGTGCCCTGCTTGGCGGAGATGTCGACGAACATGGTGTTGCCGCCGTATTCCTCCGGCACCAGACCGTATTCGGTGAGCTGCCCGCGGACCTTCTCCGGATTGGCGCCCGGCTTATCGATCTTGTTCACGGCGACCACGATCGGCACATGGGCTGCCTGGGCGTGGTTGATGGCCTCGACGGTCTGCGGCATCACACCATCGTCGGCCGCGACCACGAGGATCGCGACGTCGGTGAGTTCCGCACCACGGGCACGCATGGCGGTGAAGGCTTCGTGGCCCGGGGTATCGAGGAACGTGATCTTGCGGTGTTCGCCCTCAAGGTCGACGGTCACCTGGTATGCGCCGATGCGCTGGGTGATGCCACCGGCCTCGCGTGCGATGACGTTGGTGCGGCGGATGGTGTCGAGCAGTCGGGTCTTACCGTGATCGACGTGGCCCATGACGGTGACGACCGGCGGACGTGGCTTCAGGTCTTCGTCTTCCTGCAGCTCTTCCTCGTCGAGGTTGATGTCGAACTGCTGCAGCAGCTCCTTGTCTTCCTCTTCGGCGGACACGATCTTGATGTTCCAGCCGATTTCCTCGCCGAGGATCTGGAACGTGGCCTCGTCCAGGGACTGGGTGGCCGTGGCCATCTCGCCCAAGTGGAACAGCACGGTGACCAGCGCGGCCGGGTTGACGTTGATCTTCTCGGCCAGATCGGCGAGGGACGCGCCCTGACGCAGACGGACGGTCTGTCCGTTGCCGGTCGGAATGCGCACGCCGCCGATGACCGGAGCCTTCATCTCCTGGAATTCATGACGCTTCGCCAGACGGTTCTTGCGCGCCTTCGAGGACTTGCCGCCCTGGCGTCCGAACGCGCCCGCCGCGCCGCCGCGTCCACGACCGCCGCCACGGGACGGACCATTGCCGCCGCCCTGATAGCCGCCGCCGTTACCGCCGAAGCGGCTGCCGCCGCCTGCCGGACGGCTGCCGCCGCCCTGACCGGGACGATGCTGGCCCCACTGACCCGGCTTCGCGCCGGTGTTCTGGCCCGGACGACCACGGAAACCGCCACGGTTGCCGCCTGGACGTCCGCCACGGCGACCCTCGTTGTTGTTGACGGTCGGACGCGCCATCGGGTGCGGACGCGGGATGTCGCTCGGGGTCGGGGTATGCATGCCCTGCTTGCGGCTGAACGGATTGTTGCCCGGACGCGGACCCGGAGTATGCGGCTTGGCGCCGGAAGCGTTGTGCGGGGCGTTGTTATGGGAAGCGTTGTTGTTGTGCGCGGCACCGTTGTTGCGCGATGGACGCGGGCCCGGCATGGGCGCTCCCTTGCCGCCTGAACGACGGTCCGACATCCCCGGACGCGGAGCGTTGCCGTTGGAACGGTTGCCGTGCTGTCGACGGGATTCGCCCGAATAGCGTGAATCGTTCGTATGACGGGATTCCGAATAGCGGGATTCACCCGAGCGGCGGGACTCGCCGGAATGGCGGGACTCACCGGAATGGTTGCGCTGGCCCGGCTTCGGAGCCTCGGAGCGGCCGGATGCGGAATGGTGCCCCGGCTTCGGAGCCGCGGGACGCGGGGCCGCCGGCTTCGGAGCGGACGGCTTCTTGGATTCGGATGCGTTGCCCTGACCCTTGGACGCGAAGGCGTTCTTCAATCTACGGGCAACCGGGGGTTCGACGGTGGACGATGCGGACTTCACGAATTCGCCCATCGACTCAAGCTTGTTCAAAACGGTTTTGCTGTCAACGCCAAGTTCCTTGGCAAGTTCATATACGCGTGCTTTCGGCACTCAATTTCTCCTATCCCGGGCCGCGCGCATACTGGCGCGACCGCTACTGATCCACGGCGAGCTTGTTCCTTCTCATCGTGCAACCATGTTCGTGATACCTCGTCTTTTCCCTGGGCACGACGGCATGGCCCCCGCGCTTTGGATTGTCGAGTCCAGCATACTCAAGCCCGTGGATTGTACACCCACGGGCTTGCAGTTTGCCGAAGTGCTGTTTATTCGGCGGATTCCGCAGCGGCCTGCGCCTTGGCTGCGGCCACCTTCTTGGCATGCGCCTCGCTGGATTCGATGCCGATCTTCCAACCGGTCAGCTTGGCGGCGAGACGTGCGTTCTGGCCCTCCTTGCCGATGGCGAGCGACAGCTGGTCATCGTGGATGAAGGCGATTGCGGTCTGGTTCTTCTCGCTGATCACCTGCACGCCGGTGGCGACCGCCGGAGACAGCGCCGCGGCGACGAACTTCGCCGGATCGGAGGACCAGTCGACGATGTCGATCTTCTCCGGACCGAGGTTCTCCATCACCGCACGCACGCGAGCGCCGCCGGGACCGATGAGCGCGCCCTTCGGGTTGACGCCCTCGGTGTTGGCGCGCACCGCGATCTTCGTGCGGGCGCCGGCCTCACGCGCGATGGCCATGATCGACACGGCGCCGGACACCAATTCCGGAACCTCGCGCTCGAACAGGCGGCGCACCAGTTCCGGGTGGGAACGGGACACGACGATCTCGGGGCCCTTCAGTCCACGGGCGACGTTCACCACGTACACGCGGATGCGCTCGCCGTGGCGGTAGCGTTCCCCCGGCACCTGCTCACGACGCGGCAGCAGCGCTTCGACGTCGCCGACGGCGACATGCACGTTGGAGGTGTCCTTGACGTCCTGCTGGACGATGCCGGTGATCAGCTTGCCCTTCTGTCCGGAGAACGCGCCGAAAATCTTGTCGTCCTCGGCCTTGCGGAACAGCTGGCTGATCACCTGACGCGCGGTTGCGGCGGCCAGACGGCCGAAATCATGCGGGGTATCGTCGTATTCCTCACCCAGAGTCGGTGCCGGATGCGGATCCTCCTCAGTCGGTTCGCCCGGAACCTCGTCCCGAGCCCAAACGGTAAAGCTTCCGGCGCGCGGATCCAGCTCGATGCGGGCGTGCTTCGCCGCGTGCGGGGTTTTCAGATATGCCAGTCGCAAAGCTTCCGAGAGTGCGGCATCCAGCGTCTCGGGGTCAATTCCCTGCCCAGCTGCGAGCTGGTGCATTCCTGCCAGGTCCAGTTCCATACTTCCAAGACCTCCTATATGAAGTTATTCCGAGCGCTTGGCCCAATGGTCACAGTCAAATACTAGTCTAATGATTCATGCAGACACGTTCTTTACCCTTTACCACCGTTCCATTACCGGCGAAACGTATCTGCACCGCGCTTGCGGCCGTCATCATGCTGCTGTCCGCAGCCGGCTGCTCAACACCCCGCGTCGCCGGACGCGCCGAGGCGGAACGGCAACAAAGCCCCTGCGAACAGTCCTATTTCATGGCGAAGGAGGACGACGCGACATCGTCCGATCCATCCCGGCATATCATCATGCGGTACATCGCCGCGACGCATGCGGCTTCGGAGTGGCTCGACACCGCCGCGTACTGCCCGGCCCGGTTCGCCGACGGCACCCTGCGCGCGGCCCGCGCCCGCGTCGAGGCCCGCGCTTTGGCTTCCGCCATGGGCGTAACCGTCGAGACGCCGGCGTTGGCCCGCTTCGATGGCGTCGATTCGCTTGCCGTCGACAAGCGATCGCTGACCTCGCTCGCCGACGCCGAAGACCAGGCCGGATTCATCATGGAGGTGTTCGCCGCACGTTCCATCGGCCATGCCACGCTCGATATCAGCGACCGGCACAAAACCGCCGCGCAACGTCTCGCATCGTTCTCCGGATCCGACACCAGTCGCGCCAAGGCCTACGAAATCGCCGACCTGCTCGCCAATCCGTCGACCATGACGGATTCCGCCACCGGCCTGAACGCGCCGACCGACGCCATCGTGGAAATCAATTGCGCGCGCGGGGAAATCACCACGGTCTCCGAAAGCTCCAGCACTTCGGATTCCGGCGAGTCCGCCTCCAAGGATTCCCGCGCGCAATCATTGAAAACGCTTTCCAGCGCAATCGCAGACCGCGTTGAAACGGCGTTTTCCTGGGGATATCCGACGTTCGACGGCGCACTGTTCGAATAACGCGCCGCATGCCGTCCGAACGACCGCATGCCACCGCTCGGCGGAGATGCCGAGACACGCCGATGACCCCGATGACACTCGCCAATCATCATCCGATTTTGCGAATCCGCGAAAGTGTGGCAAAATAACGAAGTTGCTTGTTTCCAGGCAATGAATGGATAAGTGTCCGAGCGGTCTAAGGAGCACGCCTCGAAAGCGTGTGAGGGCGAACCCCTCCGCGAGTTCGAATCTCGCCTTATCCGCCACCAAGGGTTTCGAGGTTTTCCCGAAACCCTTTTTTCATGCCGAAAACCCAGTGTTTCCAAGGGTTTGCGCCATATGGCCCGTTCGACGTTCGATTGCGTGAAATGCCCTGATCGGACTTTCGAAAAGCGGCAAATCGAGCGGTACGTTTTCGGCCCGCCTTGCCGCTCTTACCGCCCGCGGACTCATGGCTTGCCGTTACCGCCCGCGACCACCGCGCGGCGCGACTCAGGACTCCTGTTCATGCACGGAGGCGTTCACCCACTGGTGCTGTTTCACGTCGCAACCGGAGAAGATGCCGATGTCGAGCATGCAGTCGCGGTAATCACGGCCATGCGCGATGGTGATGTAGTTGTCGTCGACCATGCGGTTGTGCGTCGGGTCCAGACCGATCCAACGACCGTCGTGGTAGACCTCCACCCAAGCGTGCGTCGCCCCCTCGCCGCCCAGCAATCCGGCGATGTAGCGCGCGGTGAGGCCGACGTGGCGGCATACGGACAGCATGACATGCGCGTAATCCTGGCACACGCCCTTGCGCTGCGCGAGCGCCTCTTCGGCGGTCGTGCGGATGGTGGTGGACAGCGGCGTGTAGACGAACGCCCTGTACACCTCGTCCATCACCTCGCGCGCCTGGTCGATCGGCGTGCTGTCGGACGGCAACGCCGCGATGCGCCTCCTGCACACGTCGATCATGGCGTTGATGGCAGGCCCCGGAATGGTCAGCGCGGAATTGAAGCGATACAGGGGCTTGTATATCTCCGATTTGATATTCGCGTTGTCGACGAAGGCGATGCCCGTCACCGAATAGTTGAACATGGTGTGCGGTTCGGCGATGAAGCCGGTCATCACGACGGAATCGAAGGAATCGATGGTGGTGTCGAGCTCCACATCGGGTTCGATCTTCACCGCCACGTCCACGACCTGCTGCCTCGGGCCGGTGGCGGGGATGCACCGCAACTGGAATCGATGGTCGGTCACCGGAGAGCTGAAGGAAAGCTTCATCTCGTAATCAAACACCAGTTTCTTCACGTCGTTCTCCTCAACGCAGCTTCTCTGTTCCATGCGGTCCGCGTCCGCGTAAGCGAATCCCGCGCCATGCACGATGGCGGGCGGATGCACAAGGCAACTTATACCACCCGCCGTGCATGTCGGCATGCCATCGATCAGATGCGCTTGGCATCCATGTCCATCGCGTTGAGCATGCCGAGGTCCTTCAGGTCCTTCATGCAGATGCGGTCGTTGAAATCGTCGAGCAACGCGCCGAGCGTCTTCGCCAGATCGGCGTAGCCGCGGTCCGGCAACTGCCCCACCAGCCAGCGAAGCCCCTCGGCGAAGCATTGCGGCACCGGCAGCCCGTCCAAAGGCGCGATGTACGCGCCGAGCTTCGCGAACGGCGCCTTGAGCTCCTCGACGGAGTATCCGAAGCGGGTGTACAGGTCGAGCCGTTCCATGTATTTGCCGACGAAGATGAAGGATTTGAGCGTCGGGTCGACGGGCGAGTTCTCCACACCTCCCCAGAAGGCGAGCATGTTGTCGGCGATGTCACGATGCTTGAAGATGTCGGCCTCTTCGGTTCCATGTTCCGAGGCCTCCACGATGGAGCTCATGGCCAGTTCGACCTGCTGCAGCGAGCGGGAACCGAGTTCCGGCCGCAGGATCACCGCGTTGTTGAACGCATAGACGATGGCGCTGCGCACGGAATCGGGGTTTTTCTCGTCATACAGGAAACTGTGGATGAACGCGTCGAAGTCCTCGAAATCCTCCGGCAGGTCCAATGCCTTGGCGAACGGGCGGAACGCGTCCACGTCCGTATCCATGACCCGGTCGTAGAAGGGGAAGAACTGGCTCAGCGTCGTGAACACGCGTTCGGTGTACCGGCCGAGCCAATACAGGTTGTCGGCCTTCGACGCGGTGACCAAAGCCAGCGAGTGCTTGCGGGACTGCTCGAGCAGGTGGATGCTTTCCATGCCGGGCGCGCAATCGTGCTCCACGCCGGAATCCTTGGCCAGCACCCAGGTGTCCTTGAATCCGCCGCCCTGCGACGAGTTGACGATCATCTGCCCGGGCACCGACGAATATCTGGTCAGGCCCGAATACCACACATGCGTGTTCTTGCCGGTCACCACGAACGCGCGCAGATCGCATTTGCGCGGACTCATCTCGCCGGTGTCGGGATCGACCACGTCGATGTCGCGGAATTGGATGACCTCCTGCGCGATGAACCGGCGCGGCTCCGCCTTGATGCGGTCCGCGAGTTCCTCGCGCTGCGACCGGTCGAGCGAGGATCCGAACACCACGCCGTAGCCGCCGGCCTCGGCCACATCCTTGATGACGAGTTCGCCGAGCCGGTCGAGCACTTCCTTGCGGTCCTTGTCGAACATCGGCATGTAGGTCGGCGCGTTGTGCAGAATCGGCTCCTCGCCGAGATAGTAGCGGATCATGGCGGGAACGAAATAATAGATGGCCTTGTCGTCGGCGGCGCCGTTGCCCGGCGCGTTGACGATCGCCACATTGCCGGCTCGGTACGCGGAGAGGATTCCCGGCACGCCGATCACGGAATCCGGGTTGAACGCGAACGGGTCGAGGTATTCGTCGGAAAGACGGCGGTAGACCACGCCGACGCGGTGCTTCTTGCCGGAATAATCCAGGAAGTAGAGCTTGTTGTCGACCACTTCGAGGTCTTCCGGGAAGGCGAGCGCGGCGCCGGTTTTCTCGGCCAGATACGCGTGTTCGAAGAACGCGGAATTGTACCGTCCCGGCGTCAGCACGACGGCGATGCCTTCGGTGGAGACGAAATCCATGGATTTGCGCAGCAGTCGCGGATAATCGCGGTTGTCGCGCACGCGCACGTCGCGGAACAGGCGCGGCGTGATCCTTCGTTCGATGTCGCGTGCGAACAGCGGATAGCTGGCTCCGGACGGGATGCGCAGATTGTCTTCCAGCACCCACCATCTGCCGTCCTGCCCCTGCACCAGATCCTCTCCGGCGATGTGGGCGAAGATGCCACCGGGCGGCGTCACGCCGTTGACCTGCGGGAAGTACCCGGCGGACGTGTACACGTATTCTTCCGGAACGACGCCGTCCTTGATGGCGCGTTTGTCGGAATAGATGTCGCGCAGGTAGGCGTTCAACGCGTTCACGCGCTGTTTCAGTCCGGCTTCCATCCCATCGAATTCGTCGGATTCGATGATGCGCGGCACGGGGTCGTAGGGGAACAGCCGATCGTGGTATTCGCCGTTCTTGTAGATGCCGAAACGCACCCCGTTGCGGCTCAGCTCCCGATTGATGGACGCCCTGCGGTCCACCAGTTCCGATGCCAGCTTACGTGCGGCGGATTCAATCATCGTTCCACGCTCCTTCTGCCCCAAAAACGCATGCGAATGGCAAGGCTTCGCGCCCTGATAGCAACGAACGTAACTGGCGGGAGTTACCGGAAAGCGGGTTGGATTGTTACGGCATTGTCTCGGCAATGAACATGTCAACGGCCCGTAACATGCCGGTGACAAATAATCCCCGGGGAGCGTCATGGCATGATGCGCATGACGCTCCCCGGGGATCGATCACCGTTTGCCGGCGTAGGCGACGATGCGCGGCGCTATGCGTCGGGCATCATGCCGGTTCGCCGGATCGGCTCACTTCTGCCAGCCGATGTCCTGCGGCAGGGAGCCCGCGAAGCCGGACGGGCCGTAGTTGGCCAGGCCCTTCTTCGTGGCGGTGTAGGCGGGAGCGGTGGACACCGGGATGGTGCCGTAGAGGGCCAATGCAGCCTTCTCGGCCTTGTTGGTGGCCTTGGTCTGCTCGCTGTAGTCGGACAGGGCGCCGGCCTTCTTCACGAGGGAGTCGACTTCCTTGCTGCCGACGTAGGTGAAGTTCGACGGGCCGTCGGAGGTGTACAGCTGCGGGGCGGAGGTGACGAAGCCGAGCGCCGCGGTCGCCTGCCATGCCATCGGCAGCACCTGGTAGTCGCCGCTGGTCACGGTGGACGAGAACTTGCTCTCGGTCTTGTTGACGACCTTGACCTTCACGCCGGCCTTCTTCAGCATGGCTTGGTACGCGGTGGCCAGAGCCTGCTGGGTGGCGTCGTCGCCGAAGTAGGTGAACGAGACCTGCAGGGTCTTGCCGCCCTTGGCGTAGTAGCCGTCCTTGCCCATCTTGTAGCCGTCGGATTCGAGGGTCTTCTTGGCATTGGCGACGTTGTACTTGGCTTCAGCCGGCATGTTGTACTCGTAGCCCTTCTGGTACGGCATCATGAGCTCGGAGCCCGGCTGGGAAGTATCCCACTTCATGCCCTGATACTGCACGCTGTTGTAGGTCTTGACGTCGAACGCCTGGGTCAGGGCCTTGCGCACCTTGATGTCGTCGAGCGGCTTGGACTTGCCGTTGTACTCGATCACACGGGTGGTGGTGCTGTAGCCGTAACGCAGCTGCGTGTTCTTCACGCCACGCACCTGCTTGATGTCGTCCTTGGTGCTGGCGCTGGCCGCGTCGATCTCACCGTTCTGGAAGGCGTTGAGCTCGGCGCTGCTTTCCATCTGCTTGTAGACGACCTTGCTCAGCTTCGGCTTGTCGCCCCACCACTTCTCGTTCGGCACGAACGTGACCTGGGAGTCGCTGAAGGACTGCACCTTGAACGGGCCGGCGGCCCATTCGTTGTGCGGGTTCTTCACCCATCCCTGGGTGAAGGTCTTGGCATCGGCGGCCTTCGGGTTCACCAGGTCGGAGAACACCAGCTGCCACGGGTAGTACGGGGTCTGGTACTTGACGATCACCTGCTTGGCGTTCGAGCCCTCTTCGACGCTGGCGATCTTGTCGAAGCCATCGGTGCTCGGCGGGTTGTAGTCCGGGTTGGAGCCGTTGTTGGCTTCCCAGGTGGCCTTGAACGCGGTCCAGTCGATGTCGCTGCCGTCGTTCCACTTGGCCTTCGGGTTGATGTCGTACTGCACGACCATAGGATCCTTGCTGACCAGCTTCATGTCGGTCAGGTAGTCCTTGTTCACCTTGATCGGCGAGCCGGAGACCTGGTCGGAGACCAGCAGGCTCGGCTGGTACCAGCTCCACAGTTCGGACATGTATCCGGTGTTGCCGTCGGTGCTCAGGTAGTTCCAGTTCGGGCCGATCTCGGAGATGCCGAGCGTCAGCGTGCCGCCATCCTTGACCTTGTCACGGGACAGGTGGTTGTCGTAACGCTGCTTGACGCTGGGCAGCGGTAGGTCGCCGGTGTACGACGACGGAACGCCGTCGGCCGGTTCGGCCTTCAGCGTGCTCGATGAAGAACTGCTGCCCGCGCCGCAGCCGGCGAACAGCATCGAGAACGACGCCATCACGGCCGCAAGCGTCATAAGCTTGCTTTTCTTGTTCATTTTCCCCTCCATTATTCTCAAGATCCGCATCTGCGGATCCAACCCGTGCTTGATTGGCATCAAGCGAAATGGCAGGCAACCGTATGGCTGCCGCCACGGGAAGTCTCTTGCGAGGCGCGCATCGCCGGGCGTTCGCCCAGGCAACGCGCCTGTTGTTCCTTCGTCAGCGTCGGCATCAGCGGGCAACGTCCCGCGAACGGGCAGCCGGCGAAGGTCTCGGTCGCGCTGGGCAGTTCGCCCTGCAGCACGACGCGTTTGCGGGACCGTTCCTTCTGCGGATCGGGAACGGGAACCGCGCTCATCAAAGCCTTGGTGTACGGATGCAGCGGATTGTCGAACACGTCGTCCGTGTCGCCGACCTCCACAAGCCGACCCAGATACATCACCGCGATGCGGCTGGAGATGTGGCGTACCACCGACAGGTTGTGCGCCACGAACAGGTACGCGACGCCGAGCTTGTTCTGCAGATCCTCCAGCAGGTTGATCACGCCGGCCTGGATGGAGACGTCCAGCGCGGAGACCGGCTCGTCAAGCAGCACCAGCTTCGGATTCACCGCCAAGGCGCGTGCGATGGCGATGCGCTGGCGCTGGCCACCGGAGAACTGCGTCGGGAAGCGATCCACCTGATCGGGGTTCAATTCCACCAGCCGCATGAGTTCGCCGATGCGCTGGCGGATCTCCTCATGGCTCTTGTGCTGCACCTTCAACGGTTCGGCGAGCACATCGTAGATCGGCAGACGGGGGTCGAGCGAGCTCATCGGGTCCTGGAACACGTACTGCACCTGCGAACGCAGCTCGCGACGCGTCTCGCGAGGCATGCGCTTCTCCAACGTCTTGCCGAAGATGGTGATGGAGCCGGATTCCGGCTTGGTGAAGTTCATGACCTGCGTCAGCGTGGTGGATTTTCCGGAGCCGGACTCGCCCACCAAAGCGACGGTCTCGCCTTCGCGCACGTCGAGGCTCACGCCGTCCACGGCATGCACCTCGCCGATCTTGCGACGAAGGAACCCGCCCGATGTCACGGGGAAGGTCTTGCACACGTCCTTCAACTCAAGCACCGTCTTGCGCTGCTCGCGCGGAATATGCGCGAACTTGGACGGCATGCGGTCACCCACCTGGTACACGTCGTGGAAGGTGAGTCCTTTGCTGGCGATCTCGTCGGCGCGCAGGCATGCCGCATACTGTCCGTCCAAGCCGGCGACGGGCTTGAGCGCGGGTTCCTGCTGACGGCATGCGTCGGTGGCCATCGGGCAACGCGGTGCGAACGGGCAGCCCTTCGGCAGGTCGGTGAGGTTGACCGGCGAACCGGGAATGGGGACGAGGCGTTTGTCGCTGCCGCGGTCGGAACGCGGAACCGCGCCCAGCAATCCCATCGTGTAGGGCATGGCGGGATGCGCGAAGATGCTGTCGACGTTCGCATGCTCCACCGGGCGGCCGGCGTACATGACGAGGATGTCGTCGGCCATGCCGGCGATGACGCCCAGATCGTGGGTGATGAAGATGACGGCCGCGCCGGTTTCGCGCTGTGCCTTCTTCAGCACTTCGAGTACCTGCGCCTGAATCGTCACGTCCAGCGCGGTGGTCGGCTCGTCGGCGATGATGACGTCCGGGTTGTTGGCGATGGCCATGGCGATCATCACGCGCTGGCGCATGCCGCCGGAGAACTGGTGCGGGAACGCCGTCAGCCGCTTTTCCGGTTCCGGGATGCCCACCAGGTTCATCAGTTCGATGGAACGGTCGTGGATCTGCTCGGCGCTCATGCCGGGGTTGTGGATCGTCAGCGCCTCTTTGATCTGGTCGCCGATGGAGAACACCGGGGTCAGCGCGGACAGCGGGTCCTGGAAGACCATGGCGATGCCCTTGCCGCGGATCTTGCTCATCTCCAGATCGTTCTTGTCGAGCAGCTCCTCGCCACGGTAGCGCACGGAGCCTTTGACGCTGGCGTTCTTGTCGAGCAATCCCATGATCGCCATGGACGTCACCGACTTGCCGGAGCCGGATTCGCCGACGATGCCGAGCGTCTTGCCGCGGTAGAGGTCGAAGTCGACGCCGCGCACGGCGCGCACCACGCCGGCCTCGGAGGCGAAGCTCACATGCAGGTCGCGCACCTCGAGGACGGGCTGCTCCTCTTGCGATTCGTTGTGATTGGTCATTTCGGGCTCACTCAGCCTTTCCAGCGGAACGGGAATACGGGTCGATGGCATCGCGCAGTCCATCGCCGATCAGCTGCACGGAGAAGGTCAATACGATCAGCACGATGGACGGGAACAGCAGAATCCATGGCGAGGTCATCACCGTGGTCTGTCCGGCGTTCAGCAACGTTCCCAACGAGGTGTCGGGCGCTTTGATGCCCAGGCCCAGGAAGCTCAGGGCGGTTTCGCTGTTGACCGCGCCGATGACGCCGAGCACGGTGTTGATGGTCAGCACGGAGCCCAGATTCGGCACCAGATGGCGCACGATGATGCGGAATGCCGGAACGCCCATGTATTTCGCCGCGTGCACGTACTCGCGTTCGCGCAGGCTCAACGTCAGCGTGCGCAACGTACGCGCATAGCCGATCCAGCCGAACGCGGTCAGGCCGAACACCAGCCACAACCAATCGCTGCCGCCGGTGGCGGAGCTGACGATCAGCGCGATCAGCAGGAATGACGGCACGACCAGCAGCATGTCGAGCAGCCACATGCCGACCTTTTCGAACCAGCCGCCGAAGTAGGCGATCGCGGTGCCCACGATCGCGGCGATCACCGTGGTGCCGATGGAGCTCAGCAGACCGATCGACAGCGAACGTCCGAGGCCGCGTACCACCATGGCGTACAAATCGGAACCACCGACGGTGGTGCCGAACCAGTGGTCCGCGGTCGGGCCGGAGCCCAGCGCGGTGAAATCGGGCTCGTCATAGCTCCACTTGGAAAGTTTGGAACCGAAAAGCGCGAAGAAAATCAATACCAGCAGCATCACCAATCCGACGACGGCGGACTTGCGACGCATGAAACGCCTGACGTACAGGGTCATTCGACCGGTGCGTTTGAAGGAGTCGGCGGCCGCTTTGTTGCCGGAACCGCCCTGCTCCTCCAGGTTCGGCTCCTTGTCCGCCTCGTTTTCGACGGTCTCATCATATTCGAGTGCGCTACTCATGGAAAATCACCTATTCAGCTCAGGCGGATGCGTGGATCGAGCCATGCGGAGAAGATATCGGCAAGCAGTGCGCCGGTCAACGTGCAAACGCCACCGAACGCGGTGACTGCCACGGAACCGTTGATGTCGTTCTGTCCGATGGCCTGCACGAAGTAGGATCCGACACCATTGATGGCGAACACGGTTTCGGTGATCACGGCGCCGGTGAACACGCTGGCGATGGAGAACGCCACATCGACGGCCGTCGGAATCAACGACGTGCGCAATGCGTGACGGCGGATGGCGATGTTGAGCGGCAGGCCCTTGGCGCGGGCGGTGCGCACATAATCGGCGTTCATCGTATCGAGCAGATACGTGCGTTGCGTCAGATGGTAGCTGACCATGCCGGGGATGGTGAGCACGATGGTCGGCAATACCAGATGCTGGGCGAAGTCGAGGAACCACATCAGCGGATTCGACCCGGTATACGAATGCAGACCCGTCACATAGAAGATTCTGCCGCCGGTGGCTTTGTTGAAGCTGATGGCGAGCAATACGATCAGCAGACCGAGCACGGCGGTCGGGATGACCAGGAAGAACGTGGCGACGGTGTTCAACGCGCGGTCCTGCCACTTGTACTGGCGGATGGCGGTGTACACGCCGATGCTGACGCCGAAGACCACGCCGAGGATGGTGGCGAGCGTCACCAGCTGGACGGATGCGCCGATGCGGGACGCGATCGCGGGGCCCACCGGCGACTGGTCCGGGCTCAGTCCCCAATCCCAACGTGTCACGATGTTCTTCAACCAGCGTCCGTAACGGATGATGACCGGCGTCTGGTCGTTGATGTTGGCAAGGTCAAGAGAACGGTTGATCGAGGCGATCGGCGGATGCGGATGCCTGGACATGTAGTTCGAACGCGGATCCATGAACGCGCTTGCCAGGAAATACGTCAGCGACACTGCGATGAACAGCATCACCACGTAGTTGGCGATGCGTTTGAGAATATATTTGATCATGCGACCCCCTTCGAACATCCCCATGCTCGTATTCGCTACGTGACTGTATTAGCCCTTGGGGGTTTCCGAGACAAACTCGTTTCATATTGTGGAACGAGTTTGTCTCATAATGTAGGGGGGTATCGTCCATATACCGGAAATATTCTTTATCGGGCGCTTTTGAGGCCGATTCGAAGAGCCGGATGCATGGGACGGATGCATGGAATGCCTACCACTCTTCCATCGGTTGTCCGTATTCGATCCGCCTCCAGCGGCTCAGACGTGTCAGGCGGCTCACACCTATTTGACGGATCACAGCGTGCGCTTCGCGCGAATCGATTCGGCACGTGCCGCCAACTGGTCATCCGATGGGTATTCGATGTGCTCCAAAGTCAGTCCCTGCGGCGCGATCGGACCCGTGGACCCCTCACGCAGCGGCGTCTCCATTTTCCCCGCGAACCAGTCCAGGGACCGTTTGCCTATGCCGACCTGCACGCAGCCGTTCACCAGGGACCGCACCATGTTGCGGGCGAACGCGTCCGCGACGATGGTGAAGCACGCCAGACCGGATTCCACGGCCGGCGTGCGGTACCGCTCCCCCATTGCCATGTCGTCGGCGATCAGGGGACGCTGCGGCACGCGCCGCCAGTAGGCGGTTTTGACCTCGCGTATCGTGGTGCCTCCCGGATTCGGCGTGGCGAACGATCCGAAGTCGTGCAGTCCGATCGTCATCGCGGCCGCCCGGTTCATGGCGTCGAGATTCAACACGTCGTCGATATGCAGCACGAATCCTCGGGTACGTGGATCGATCTCGCTGGATCGGTCGGCGATGCGGTACACGTAGGTGCGTTCCAGCGCGGAGAAGCGCGCGTCGAATCCCTCGGGGGCCTGCGAGACGCGGTGGATGACGATGTCCTTCGGCAGCATGCGTTGCAGGCGACGTTGCAATGCGGTGACCGCGGGAACGTTCATATGGCCGACGCACCGTTCCAGGGTCTTCCCATCGACGTCGAGGTGGCAGACCTGATGCGAGGCGTGCACGCCGGTATCCGTTCTTCCCGCAACCGTAAGACGCAATGGCTCGTCCGCGTCCCCTTCGGGCACGCGGAGCACGGTATGCAGCACACGTTCCACTTCCCCCTGCACGGTGCGCAGGTCGGGCTGCTTCGCCCATCCGTAGAAGTCGGTGCCGTCATATGCCAAATCGATTCGCAGTCTCACGGCACCGAGCTTAGCAAACGGTCGTCTCATCCGCCTCGTTTGCGGCGACCTTGCGGGCCTTGCGTATGATGTGCCCTGACGATGCCCAAATGCGATGAGGGGATTGGAAACCTTTCGATTTCCAATCCCCTCATTCAGCGAGATTCAGCTGGAAAGCCGACTCACTCGGCCTTCTCGGCCGGAGCTTCCTCAGCTGCGGCTTCCGGAGCTTCCTTGGCGGCAACCTTGGTTGCGGCTTCGGCTTCCTTGACCACTGCCTGCTTCGGGCTCACCGGCTCGGTGACGAGCTCGATGATGGCCGCCGGAGCGGCGTCGCCGCGACGCGGAGCGATCTTGACGATGCGGGTGTAGCCACCCTCACGCTGCTCCATCTGCTCGGCGATCTCGGTGAACAGCTTGTGCACAACGGACTTGTTGCGGATGACGCGCATCACGCGACGACGGTTGTGCAGATCACCACGCTTGGCGAGCGTGATCAGACGCTCAGCCAGCGGACGGAGGCGCTTGGCCTTCGGCAGAGTGGTGGTGATACGGCCACGCTGGAACAGGCTGGTGGCCATGTTCGCGAGCATCAGGCGCTCATGAGCCGGGCTGGAGGCCAGACGCGGACCCTTCTTTGGTGTAGGCATTGTTACTCCTTGATGGCCCCGTCGAATTCAGGTGGGCAAAGGCCCGAACGTCCGAACCCGACGAAGCGGTTATGTCAAAAGCGGCGGATCACTCGTCTTCAGGCGAGAAGAACGTGCCACCTTCGAGGTTGTTGGTATCGAAGTTGCCAAGCGGGGAAGCCTTGAGCGCCAGACCGAGGGACTGGAGCTTTTCCTTGACTTCGTCGATGGACTTCATACCGAAATTACGGATGTCGAGCAGATCCTGCTCGGTGTGGTTGACCAATTCGCCGATCGTGTGGATGCCCTCGCGCTTCAGGCAGTTGTAGCTGCGCTGGGTGAGGTTGAGGTCCTCGATCGGAACGGCCATCTCCGGGTTGGTCTCCTCTGCCACCGGGGCAGGGCCGACCTCGACGCCTTCCGCCTGGGTGTTGAGCTCACGGCACAGGCCGAAGAGCTCCACCAGAGTGGAACCTGCGGATGCGACGGCATCGCGCGGGGAGATTGCCGGCTTGGTCTCCACGTCCAGGATGAGCTTGTCGAAGTCAGTGCGCTGTTCCACGCGGGTGGCTTCCACACGATAGCTCACCTTGAGCACCGGGGAGTAGATCGAGTCGACCGGAATGCGGCCGATCTCGGCATTGTCCTGCTTGTTCATCTGGGCTGGCACATAACCGCGGCCACGCTCGACGGTGAACTCGATCTCGAGCTCGCCGTCTTCCGCGAGGTTGGCGATATGCTTGTCCGGGTTGGCGATGGTGACGCCGGCCGGCGGGGTGATATCACCCGCGGTGGCCTCGCCCTTGCCGCTCTTGCGCAGATACATGACAACCGGCTCATCGTATTCGCTGGTGAGCACGATGCCCTTGATGTTCAGCAGGATCTCGGTAACGTCCTCTTCAACGCCCGGCAGAGTGGTGAACTCGTGCGGGACACCGGAGATGCGCACCGAAGTCACAGCCGCTCCAGGGATGGAGCTCAAGAGGGTACGACGCAGCGAGTTGCCAAGCGTGTAGCCGAAACCAGGCTCAAGAGGCTCGATGGTGAAGCGGGAACGCTGAGGGTTGAGAGATTCCTCGGTAAGTGTCGGACGCTGTGCGATAAGCACTGTGGTTATCCTTTCAGCTTCAGGCCGGTGGTGCACTCACCGGCCATAAGCGGCTTTGGATCGATGATTTCTTCTAGTGCTCAGACGCGACGGCGCTTCGGAGGACGAACGCCGTTGTGTGCCTGCGGGGTGACGTCGGTGATGGAACCGACCTCGAGGCCTGCGGACTGCAGGGAGCGGATGGCGGTTTCACGACCGGAACCCGGGCCCTTCACGAACACGTCGACCTTCTTCAGACCGTGTTCCATAGCCTTGCGGGCTGCGGACTCGGCGGCCATGCCAGCGGCGTACGGCGTGGACTTGCGGGAGCCCTTGAAGCCGACATCGCCACCGGACGCCCAGGACACAACTGCGCCGGACGGGTCGGTGATCGAGATGATGGTGTTGTTGAAAGTGGACTTGATGTGCGCCTGCCCAACCGGGACCGACTTGCGGTCGCGGCGACGCGGCTTGCGCGCGGCTTGCTTTTGAGCTGCCATTGACCCTCGTTTCCTAATAACGAATTTGCTTTGATGCCCAGACGATGAGATGCGATCATCTCGTGGCCTGGGCTAACAGCCACCGATTACTTGGTGGCCTTCTTCTTTCCGGCGACCGTGCGCTTCGGACCCTTGCGGGTACGTGCATTGGTCTTGGTGCGCTGACCGCGCACAGGAAGTCCCTTACGGTGACGCTGGCCTTGGTAGCAGTTGATCTGAATCTTACGGCGGATATCCGCATCGATCTCACGACGCAGATCACCCTCGATCTTGTAGTTACCCTCGAGGTAGTCACGCAGCGTGATCAGCTGCTCATCCGTCAGATCCTTGACGCGAATGTCCGGGTTGATACCGGTCGCGGCAAGCGTTTCCTTGGCACGAGTACGACCAACACCAAAGATGTAGGTGAGGGCGATCTCGATGCGCTTCTCATTGGGGATGTCGACTCCGGCAAGACGTGCCATTGCGATTCCTTCTGTTTCCGCAGGTCTTGCACCGAGTCGTCCGGTTTCCCGGCCCGGGCCTGCGAACCCGGGGTTCATCTCGCCGTGGCGAGCTGTGACTCAGCGCCTGTACTGTTATGCCGCTTGGATCTGCTCAGCCCTGACGCTGCTTGTGGCGCGGGTTAGTGCAGATCACCATGACGCGGCCGTGACGACGGATCACGCGGCAGTTCTCGCAGATCCTCTTCACACTAGGGCTGACCTTCATGGTTTTCCTTTGCTTGTGTACCTTTACTTGTAACGGTACGTAATGCGGCCGCGGTTCAGATCGTATGGGCTCATTTCCAGCACAACGCGATCCTGCGGCAGAATGCGGATGTAGTTCTTCCTCATCTTGCCCGAGATGGTTGCCAGCACGATATGCTTGTTCTCGAGTTCGACACGAAACATCGCGTTCGGCAGTGCTTCCACTACCTGTCCTTCGACTTCAATCACACCGTCTTTAGCCATGAGCCTCGTTCCGTTCCTTGGCGATTACTATAGTGTGCCCGAAGACACACCAACTTGCAAGAATACACGAAAACGGGAATTACGACATGCTCGGCGTGTCGTAATTCCCGTTTTCGTGTGTTTTATGCTAATGGATTCAGCCGAGCTCCGCCACGATGGTGGCCTGGATCTCGTCCACCTCGCCGACGCCATCGAACGTCTTGAGCAGGCCGCGGTCCTTGTAGATGGACAGCAGCGGAGCGGTTTCCTTGGCATAGACGTCAAGACGCTTGGCAATGGCTTCCGGGGTGTCGTCGGAACGGCCCTCGATTTCGGCGCGCTTCTTCATGCGTTCCATCAGCACGTCGTGGTCGGCGTCGAGCGCGACCACCGCGTCGAGCGGGGTGCCGAGATCCTTGAGGATGGCGTCCAGGGCCTCGACCTGGGAGGCGTTGCGCGGGTAGCCGTCGAGGATCCAACCGTTCTTGGCGTCGTCCATGGCCAGACGATCCTTGACGATCTTGTTGGTCAGTTCGTCGGGGACCAGCTCGCCCTTGTTGATGTACGTGAGCGCTTCGACGCCGAGCTCGGTCTTGTTCTTGATGTTGTAGCGGAAGATATCGCCGGTGGAGATCGCCGGAATACCGTAATGCTTGCTCAGCAAAGCGGCCTGGGTTCCTTTGCCGACGCCTTGCGGGCCCATGATCAGCAGTCGCATGTTGTTCTCCGTTTCGTCATGCTCCTTGCGGAGTCTCGGATACTCTTTGGTTACTGTAAACGGCCATATGGCACCGCCCCCGCGACGAGGACGGTGCCATATGGCCAGGCTTTTACTTGCCTTCCTTGTGGTCGGTGCCCTCGAACAGGAAGCCAGCGTACTGGAACTGCTCGGTCTGGGCCTTGGCCTGACGCAGGGTGTCGAGTCCGACGCCCGCGATGATCAGGATGGTGGTGCCGCCGAACGGCAGCTTGGTGTTGAGGTTCAGCGCCATGATGAGCACGGTCGGGATAAGTGCCACGAACAGCAGGTACACGGCACCCACCGTGTTCAGACGGTTCATCACGTAGCTCAGGTAGCGGCTGGTCGCGTTGCCCGCGCGGATGCCCGGGATGAATCCGCCGTACTGCTTCATGTTGTCGGCGGTCTCGTCCGGATTGAAGGTGATCTCCGTGTAGAAGAAGCAGAAGAACACGATCATGAGCGCGTACAGCGCGATGTACCACACGGAGGTGGTGTTGGCGAGGTTCGAATTGATCCACTTGACCCACGACTGGTCGGAATTGCCGAACTGGGCGATCAGTGTCGGCACCGCCAGAATGGAGGACGCGAAAATCGGCGGGATGACACCGCTCATGTTGATCTTCAGCGGCAGGTACGTGGACGAGCCGCCGTACATCTTGCGTCCGATCATACGACGGGTGTACTGCACCGGGATGCGGCGCTGCGACAGCTCGACGTAGATGACGAGAATCATGATGACGAGCAGCACGCCGACGACCGCGGCGAACTTGGCCCAGTCGCCGTCGGTGCCCTTGGTGCCCCAGCCGATCTCCCACAGCTGCGGCAGGAAGCCCGAGCAGATGGACATGAAGATCAGGATGGACATGCCCTGGCCGAGTCCCTTGTCGGTGATGAGTTCGGCCATCCACATGATCAGGCCGGTACCGCCGGTCATGATGAGCACCATGACGACGAGGTTCCACACCGAACCGTCCGGCACGACCTGCGAGCACTGGTAGTTGAACAGGGCTCCGGAGCGTGCGGTCACCAGAATGGTGGTGGACTGCAGCACCGCGAGTCCGATGGTCAGATAACGCGTGTACTGGGTCAGCTTCGCCTCACCGGACTGCCCTTCCTTGTGCAGCGCCTCGAAACGAGGGATGACCACGCGCAGCAGCTGGATGACGATGGAGGCGGTGATGTACGGCATGACGCCCAACGCGAAAATCGACAGCTGCAGCATGGCGCCGCCGGAGAAGAGGTTCACCAGACCGATGAAGTTCTCGGAGGTGCTGTTCATCTTTCCGACGCACTGCTGGACGACCGTGTAGTCGACGCCTGGAGTCGGGATAAACGAACCGATACGATAAATGATGATGATGCCAAAGGTAAAGAGGATCTTGTTCCTCAATTCCTTGGTCTTCAAGGCCTGGATTAACGTCCTCACCTAGGATTCCTTCCATCGACGTGCGCGTCTGCGCACCCATGCAAACAGACTCTAACGCCCGAGTCTAGCGCACATTGCCTACCAATGCGCGTATTTCCCATACTTTTGCGAGTTTTTCCTAATTGTTTCCGATTCTTCATCGAATCTCATATAAGCAATTGAGGCTTCTTCCACGATGTGGAAGAAGCCTCAATGAGTAATTCAGCCTAGCTGAGTCTCATTCCGAAATCAGTCTTCGGAGATGGAGCCACCAGCGGCTTCGATCTTGGCCTTGGCGGAAGCGGAAGCCTTGACACCCTTGAGGGTGAAAGCAACCGTGGTCTCGCCGTCGCCCAGGACCTTGACCGGGTAACCGTCACGGACGGCACCCTTGGCGACCAGATCGGCGACGGTGATCTCGCCGCCCTGCGGGAACAGTTCCGCGAGAGCAGCGACGTTGACGACCTGGAATTCCTTCTTGAACGGGTTCTTGAAGCCGCGGAGCTTCGGAAGGCGCATGTACAGCGGCAGCTGGCCACCTTCGAAGCCCGGACGAACCTGGTAGCGCTTCTTGGTGCCCTTGTCGCCACGGCCCGAGGTCTTACCCTTGGAACCTTCACCACGACCAACGCGAATGCGATCCTTCTTGGCACCCGGAGCCGGCTTCAGGTCATGCATCTGCAGAATGTCTGCCATAATCAGTCAGCCTCCTCAACGGTGACCAGGTGACGCAGGACCTGCAGCTGGCCACGAAGGGCCGGGGTGTCCTCGCGAGTCACGGTCTTGCCGATCTTGTTCAGGCCCAGAGTCTGAGCCGCAGCACGCTGCTTCGGAGTGGAGTTCACCAGACCGTGGTGCAGCTTGATGTTCAGGTTAGTCATCACTCACCGTCCTTCTCGGCAGCCTTGGCCTGTGCTTCTTCACGGGCCTTGCGGGCTTCGGCGATGCCCGCGGCGCGAGCACGCAGCAGCTCGTCCGGAGCCACCTCTTCGAGGGACAGACCGCGACGGGCCGCGATCTCTTCCGGCTCCTCAAGCTTCTTGAGGGCGTCGACGGTAGCGCGCACCACGTTGACGGCGGTGGCGGAGCCCATCGACTTGGTCAGGACGTCGGTGATGCCGGCGCATTCCATGACGGCGCGGACCGCGCCGCCGGCGATAACACCGGTACCCGGGGCAGCCGGGCGAAGCAGCACGGTGCCGGCTGCGTCGTGGCCGATCACCGGGTGGGTGACGGTGCCGCGAACGCGCGGAACGCTGAACATGTGCTTCTTGGCATCCAGCTGGCCCTTGGCGATTGCGGCCGGAACCTCGCGGGACTTGCCGTAACCGACGCCCACGGTGCCCTTGCCGTCGCCGACCACCACGAGGGCGGCGAAGCTGAACGTACGACCACCCTTGTGGGTCTTGGACACGCGGTTGATGGTCACCACGCGGTCGAGCATCTCGTTCTCGTGAGATTCCTCACGGCGGTTGCGACGCTCGCCACGACGACCCTCGCCACGCTGGCCACGACGGGACTTGCGGTCCTCGTTGTTGGACTCAGCGGCAGCCTGAGTGTTCTGAGTTTCTTCAGCCACTTGGGTTTCCTTTTCGTTGTCGCTCACAGTGCCAGACCTCCCTCGCGGGCGCCTTCAGCGACAGCTGCGACGCGGCCATGATACTTGTTGCCGCCACGATCGAACACGACCGCGGTGATGCCTGCGTCCTGAGCCTTCTTGGCAATCAGTTCGCCGACCTTCTTGGCGGCTTCGGTCTTGGTGCCCTCGAAACCAGCGAAATCGCTCATCAGAGTGGATTCGCTCACCAAGGTAACGCCCTTGGTGTCGTCGACGATCTGGGCAACCATGTGACGGTTGGAACGGGTAACCACCAGACGCGGAAGCTCCGGGGTACCGCTGATGCGCTTGCGCAGACGAGCGTGGCGGCGCTTGAGCGCGGCCTTCTTACCCTTACCGAAAATCTGGACGCTCATTACTTACCAGCCTTTCCAGCCTTGCGCAGGATGTGCTCATCCGCGTACTTGATGCCCTTGCCCTTGTACGGTTCCGGAGCACGGAGCTTGCGGATGTTAGCGGCGCACTGGCCGACAGCTTGCTTGTCGATACCCTTGACGATCACCTGGTTCGGGTTCGGCAGTTCGAACTCGATGCCAGCCGGCGGCTCAACGGTGATGGTGTGGGAGTAACCGAGGGAGAACTCGATGCCCTTGCCCTTCATCTGAGCGCGGTAACCGGTGCCGACGATCTCCAGGGTCTTGGAGTAACCGTCGTGCACGCCCTTGACCATGCCGGCCACGATGGAACGGGCCAGACCGTGCTTCGCACGGGTCGGACGCTGATCATCAGCCGGGGTGAAGACGATTTCGTTGCCTTCGACCTGGGCGGTGATGCCTTCCGGAATCTCGTAGGAATCGGTGCCCTTGGCGCCCTTGGCGCTGAAGGACTGTCCGTCAATCTTGACTTCCACGCCAGCAGGAATGGTGACGGGGAGCTTACCAATATGCGATGCCATGTTTCAGCTCTCCTTTCTCACCAAACGAAAGCGACGATCTCGCCGCCGATGCCTCGGTCGAGGCATTCCTTCTGGGTCAGCAGTCCCGAGCTAGTCGAGATGATTGCGATACCAAGGCCACCGAGCGGCATCGGCAGAGCATCGGACTTCGCGTAACGACGCAGGCCCGGCTTGGAGATGCGCTTGATTCCCTGGATGGAACGTTCGCCGTTCGGACCGTACTTGAGGGTGACCTCAAGAGTCTGGCCGACCTTGGCTTCCTTGGCGGTGAAGTCCTTGATGTAGCCTTCACGCTTCAGAATCTCGGCGATGTTCTTCTTGAACTTGGAGTACGGCATATCCACGGTCTCGTGCTTTGCCGCGCTCGCATTACGCAGACGCGTAAGCATGTCTGCGATCGGATCTGTCATTGTCATTTGGGCTAACGCCCTTTCTCGCCATGGTTTCCGCCGCCCTCACGCCTTAATGGCGATCGGGCCGCGGACCTTCAGCGTCGATATTTACCAACTGGACTTCGTAACGCCGGGCAGTTCGCCGCGGTGGGCCTTCTCGCGAAGGCAGATGCGGCACAGGCCGAACTTGCGGTAGACGGAGTGGGGACGACCGCAGACCTGGCAACGCGTGTAAGCGCGCACCTTGAACTTCGGCTTAGCGGCCGCCTTGTTCTTAAGAGCGGTTTTTGCCATATCAGTTCTCCTTGAAGGGGAAGCCGAGGTGCTTCAGGAGCACGCGAGCTTCCTTGTCGTCCTTGGTGCTGGTCACCACGGTGATGTCCATGCCACGCTGGTGATCAATCGAATCCGGATCGATCTCGTGGAACATGGACTGCTCGGTGAGGCCAAAGTTGTAGTTGCCCTGACCATCGAACTGGTTGCCGTTGATGCCGCGGAAATCGCGGATACGCGGCAGAGCCATGGTCAGCAGGCGGTCCAGGAACTCCCACATGCGCTCGCCACGCAGGGTGACGTAGGCGCCGATGGCCTGGCCTTCACGCAGGTGGAACTGCGCGACGGACTTCTTGGCCTTGGTGATCTTCGGCTTCTGGCCGGTAATCAGGGTGAGGTCCTTGACGGCGCCTTCGATGAGCTTGGAGTCGCGAGCAGCGGCACCGACGCCCATGGAGACGACGACCTTCTGGACACGAGCGACCTGCATCGGGTTGGAGTAGTGGAATTCCTTCTCCAGTTCCGGCACGATCTGCTCGTTGTACTTCTGCTTCAAGCGCGGAGTTGCCGGCGCTTCGACAGTGGTATCGGTCATGCCAGCTCCTTTCCGGACTTCTTGGCAACACGGACGCGCACGGTCTTCACCTTGCCGTCGCGAGCCTCTTCCTTTTCGACGATGCGCACGCGGGTCGGCTGCTTGGTCTCCGGATCGATGACCATCACGTTGGAGCGATGGATCGGAGCCTCGACGGACACGATGCCGGCCTGCTGGCCCTGCTGAGTGGCGCGCACGTGCTTCTTGACGATCTGCACGCCCTCAACGATCAGGCGATCGTTCTTCAGCACCTGCTTGACGGTGCCTTCCTTGCCGCGGTCCTTGCCGCGGATGACCTTGACCAGGTCGCCGCTCTTGATCTTGGCTGCCATGTCAGATCACCTCCGGGGCGAGGGACACGATCTTCATGAAGCGCTTGTCGCGCAGTTCACGACCGACCGGTCCGAAAATACGAGTGCCCTTCGGTTCACGGCCGGAGCCGAGAATGACGGCGGCGTTCTCGTCGAACTTGATGTAGGAGCCATCAACACGACGGTGCTCCTTGACAGTGCGGACGACGACGGCCTTGACGACGTCGCCCTTCTTGACCGACCCGCCAGGGATGGCGTCCTTGACGGAGGCGACGATCACGTCACCGATGCCGGCATAGCGTCGCTTCGATCCGCCGAGCACTCGGATGGCGAGGAGTTCCTTCGCACCCGTGTTGTCGGCGACATGAAGCCGCGTTTCCTGCTGAATCATTGATTCTCCTTAGCCGAGCTGGTTCTCCCCAAGCACCCCGCCTGCCTGCGAGAAGCAGGCGGGGTGACTCACGGAGCCTTGCCGAACTTATTTACTTAGCGCGCTCGATAATGGTATCGAGACGCCAACGCTTGGTCTTGCTCAGGGGCCGAGTCTCCATAATACTCACGAGGTCGCCAATGTGGGCGTCGTTGTGTTCATCATGGACCTTGACCGTACGAGTAGAACGAACGACCTTGCCGTACAGCGGGTGGGTCGAACGCTGCTCGAGCTCGACGGAAATCGTCTTGTCCATCTTATCGGACACGACGTAACCGCGACGAACCTTGCGGAAGTTACGCTCTTCAGCCATTACTTCTCCTCAGCTTTCGTTTCGGTCGCCTCGGGGGCCTGGCTGATGCCGAGCTCACGTTCGCGCAGGATGGTGTACATCCTGGCGATATCGTGCTTGACCGCCTTGAGGCGGGCGGTGTTTTCGAGCTGACCGGTCGCGGACTGGAAGCGCAGGTTGAACAGCTCTTCCTTGGACTTCTTGAGGAAGCCCTCAATCTCCTCGTTGGTCTTCTCGTTCAGATTCTTCATGGTGTAGTCTGCAGTTCCGACTGCCATCAGATGTCACCGCCTTCACGAGCAATAACACGGCACTTCATAGGGAGCTTGTCGATTGCGCGGCGCAGAGCCTCGCGAGCGACATCCTCGGACACGCCACCGATCTCGAACATAACGCGACCCGGGTGGACGTTGGCGATCCAGAATTCCGGAGTACCCTTACCGGAACCCATTCGGGTGCCCAGCGGCTTCTTGGTCAGCGGACGATCCGGGAAGATCGTGATCCACACGCGGCCACCACGCTTGATGTAGCGGGTCATGGCGATACGAGCGGCCTCGATCTGACGGTTGGTCACATAAGCCGGCGCCAGGGCCTGAATGCCGTAGTCGCCGAATGCGATCTCGTTGCCGCCCTTGGACATGCCACGGCGGACCGGACGGTGCTGCTTACGATACTTGGTTCTCTTTGGGATAAGCATTTCTCAGCTCACTCCTTCGTTTCCGTTGCGGCAGGAGCCTCAGCGGCGGCCGGAGCCTTCGCCGCGGCGTTCTGCTGAGCACCGTTGCGGTCGCGACGCGGACGACGGTTGCCGCGACGGCCCTGACGGTTGTTGCTCTGCTGTGCCTGCTGCTCTTCGAACTCACGCTCGGTCATGTCGCCCTTGTAGATCCAGACCTTCACGCCGATGCGGCCGTAAGTGGTCCTGGCCTCGAAGAAGCCGTAATCGATGAGGGCGCGCAGGGTCTGCAGCGGAACGCGACCCTCGCGGTAGAACTCGGAACGGCTCATTTCGGCGCCACCAAGACGACCGGAGAGCTTGATACGGATACCCTTGGCGCCTGCGCGCATGGCATCCTGCTGGGCCTTACGCATCGCGCGACGGAAGGTCACGCGGTTGGTCAGCTGCTCAGCGATGCCCTGGGCGACGAGCTGGGCGTCCAGTGCGGCGTTCTTCACTTCGAAGATGTTGAGCTGGACCTGCTTGCCGGTGAGCTTCTCGAGCTTGGCGCGAACGCGCTCTGCTTCGGCGCCACGGCGGCCGATCACGATGCCCGGACGGGCGGTGTGGATGTCCACACGAACGCGGTCGCGGGTGCGCTCGATGACGATACGGGACACGCCCGCACGCTCGAGGTCCTTGCTCATGGCCTTGCGGATCTTGTCGTCTTCGAGGACGAAGTCGCGGTAGCGTTCGCCGGCCTTGTTGGAATCGGAGAACCACTTGGAACGATGGTTCTCAGTGATTCCCAGGCGGTAGCCAAACGGATTGATCTTCTGACCCATCTTTAGCGGTTTCCTTCCTTGTTAGCGACGACGACCGTGATGTGGCTCGTACGCTTGTTGATACGAGCGGCGCGGCCCTGTGCACGAGCGCGGAAACGCTTGAGCGTCACGCCTTCGTCCACATAGGTCTCCTTCACGACCAGGTCGTTCTCGCGGAACGGCTCGCCGGCCTTGTCGGCCTTCACACGAGCATTCGCGATGGCGCTCTCCAGGACCTTGCGCACCGGAAGGGATGCGTCCTGCGGAGCGAACTTCAGAATGGTGATGGCTTCGGTCGCCTTCTTGCCGCGGATGAGGTCGACCATACGGCGAGCCTTGCGCGGCGTCACGCGGACGTGACGAGCGATTGCTTTAGCTTCCATGTGTCCTTACTCTCCTTTAGCGGCGTGCCTTCTTGTCGTCCTTCACATGACCCTTGAAGGTCTTGGTCGGGGCGAACTCACCGAGCTTGTGGCCAACCATGGATTCGGTGACGAACACCGGAACATGCTTGCGGCCATCGTGAACGGCGAAGGTGTGTCCGATGAAATCAGGGGTGATCATCGAACGGCGGGACCACGTCTTGATGACGTTGTGCGTGCCCTTCTCGTTCTGCTCGTCGACTTTCTTCTGCAGGTGGGCGTCGACGAAGGGGCCCTTCTTGATGCTACGAGTCATCTACTCGACACTCCCTTACTTACGGTTCTTACCATTCGGGCGACGACGAACAATCATCTTGTTCGAAGCCTTCTTCGGACGGCGGGTACGAACCTCGCCCTTGCCCCACGGAGAAACCGGCGGCTTGCCACCGCGGGTACGACCGCCGTGCGGGTGATCGACAGGGTTCATGGACTCACCACGGGTGATCGGGCGCTTGCCCAGCCAACGTGCGCGGCCGGCCTTACCGAGCTGGATGTTGGCGTGATCGGAGTTGCCGACCTCACCGACGGTAGCGCGGCAGCGAGCGTCCACGTTGCGGATTTCGCCGGACGGCATACGCAGCTGAGCGTAAGCACCATCCTTGGCGACGAGCTGCACGGCGGCACCTGCGGAACGCGCGATCTTGGCGCCGCCCAGCGGACGGAGCTCGATGGCGTGCACGACGGTACCGGTCGGGATGTTGCGCAGCGGCAGGTTGTTGCCCGGCTTGATGTCGGCCTGGGCGCCGGTCTCGATGACGTCGCCCTGCTTGATGCCTTCCGGAGCGATGATGTAGCGCTTCTCACCGTCTGCGTAGTGCAGCAGCGCGATGCGGGCGGAACGGTTCGGGTCGTACTCGATGTGAGCGACCTTGGCCGGAACGCCGTCCTTGTCCCAACGCTTGAAGTCGATGAGACGGTACTGGCGCTTGTGACCGCCGCCGCGGTGGCGGGAAGTCATACGGCCGTAAGAGTTACGACCGCCAGTCTTGCTGAGCTTGCGAACCAGCGACTTCTCAGGCGTGGAGCGCGTGAGCTCGGAGAAATCCGAGACGGACGCGTTACGGCGGCCTGCAGTCGTCGGCTTATAAACGCGGATAGCCATAATCTAGTTCTTCCTTTAACTTTTCTCGGCTAGCCTTCAGTTACCGAAGATGTCGATCGTCTGGCCCTCGGCGACGGTCACGATGGCGCGCTTCTGGTTGACGCGCTGGCCGAAACCGTTGCGGGTGCGCTGGCGCTTGCCTGCGCGGTTGAGGGTGTTGACGTTCGTCACCTTGACATTGAAGATCTCTTCGATTGCCTGCTTGATCTGAACCTTGTTCGCGTTCGGGGCCACCACGAAGGTGTACTGACCGCGATCGGACAGAGCGTAGCTCTTTTCAGAAACGACAGGCTTGAGGATGACGTCGTGTGCGGGCTTGTGAATAGCGACCATGAAAATCAGGCCTCCTTTGCAGCCGGCTCAGCCTTCGCGGCGAGGAAAGCGTCGAAGCCTTCCTTGGAGAAGACCACGTACTGAGCGGTGACCACGTCGTACGTGTTGAGCTGATCGGCGAAGATCGGGTGAACGGTCGGGATGTTACGAACGGACAGCCATTCGTTCACATTCTCGCGAGAGAGCACCACGGTGGTGAACTTGTTCTCGGTCACCGGGGTAAGAGCGGCAACAGCGGCCTTGGTGGACGGGGCTTCGGAAACGCCGAAGTCCACGACCGCCACGCGACCGGCGTTGGCGCGATCGGAAAGCACGTACTTCAGAGCAGCGGCCTTCATCTTCTTCGGGGTGCGCTGGGAGTAGTCGCGCGGCTGCGGACCGAACACGGTGCCGCCGTGGTACCACTGCGGTGCGCGGATGGAGCCCTGACGAGCACGACCGGTGCCCTTCTGCTTCCACGGCTTGCGGCCGCCGCCGGAGACCATGCCACGGGTCTTGGTGGCGTGGGTGCCCTGACGGGCTGCGGCGAGCTGAGCCACGACGACCTGGTGGATCAGCGGGATGCGGGACTGGACCTCTTCGGCGGAGAAGCCGAAGATGGAAGCCGGAGCTTCGACGGTGCCAGCGGCCTTGCCCTGGTTATCGGTGACGTTCAGAGTAACGTTTGCCATGATTTATCAGGCTCCCTTCACTGCCGAACGGACGAGAACGATGCTGCCCTTCGGGCCCGGGATGGCGCCCTTGATGGCGAGCACGCCGTTCTCAACATCCGACGAAACGATGGTGAGGTTGAGCGTGGTGTTGGTCACATGACCCATGCGGCCGGCCATACGCTTGCCCTTGAGGATGCGGCTCGGGGTGGCGCATGCGCCAACAGAGCCAGGACGACGCTCGTTCTTGTGAGAGCCGTGGGTACGACGGTAGGACTTGAAGCCCCAACGCTTGATGGTGCCGGCAAAGCCCTTGCCCTTGGTGGTACCGGTCACGTCGACCAGGGTGCCCTCCGGGAACAGCTCTGCGGTCAGCTCCTGACCCGGCTCGAACTCTTCGGCGTTATCAGTGCGAACTTCGGCGAGGTGACGACGCGGAGTGACGCCGGCCTTGGCGAAGTGGCCGGCGAGCGGCTTGGTCACCTTGGTCGGATCAATCTGGCCGTAGCCAAGCTGGACGGCCTTGTAACCGTCGGATTCCTCGGACTTGACGGCGGTCACCACGTTGGTGGAGACGTCAACGAGGGTCACGGGAACGAAGAAACCGTTCTCGTCCCAGACCTGAGACATGCCGAGCTTCTTACCCAGCAGTGCAGTGCGATTAGACATAATGGTTCCCTCCTCCCTTACAGCTTGATCTCGATGTTCACATCTGCGGGCAGATCAATGTGCATGAGGGAGTCCACGGCCTTCGGGGTCGGGTCCACAATGTCGATGAGACGCTTATGAGTGCGCATCTCGAAATGCTCGCGAGAATCCTTGTACTTGTGAGGAGAACGGATAACGACGAACACGTTCTTCTCGGTCGGGAGCGGAACCGGGCCAACCACAGTTGCGCCCGCGTTCGTCACCGTTTCGACGATCTTCTTCGCCGATTGGTCGATGACCTCATGGTCATAGGACTTAAGCCTGATGCGGATTTTCTGTCCCGCCATTGCCTTCCGCCCTTTCTAGCGATTCGTTAGTTACTGTTTACCAGCCTGCTTCTCAAAGGGCACCGGCGCAGAAGACCCCCGGAGTCTTGACGACCCCGTGGCCATACCACATCAGTGCGCAGCCATGCAGTCTCTCACTTGCGTGATCCACTGTGCCGCGCTCGCTTTTTTAATTCCAATTTGCGAGCCCTAAAATCAGGCAACTTCTTTATTTAAGCATCAGGGGTAGCCTTAGGGATTTCGGGCGTGTCGCTGCTGTGATTCGCCATTCCGACGCGCGAACGACCCACCGCACGCCGCCGATTCAGATTGCCGCGACAACGATCAGCACGAAGGTCAGCATGCTTGCGGCGAATTCGACAAGTCCCGTGTGCAACGGCCTGACCGTATGGCGCATCGAGACGATAGGCACGGCCACCGCGCGGGACAGCAGCGCCGCGCCGAGGGCCACCAATGCCGCATCGCCTTCGAACGCCGCGAGGAGCAACGCGCCCACATGCCACGCCCAAGACGCGGCAAGATACCGTTTGCTCCCCCGCTCGCGAATCATGGTCTTGACGAACAGCACGGATCCGAACTGCACCATGCCGAATGCGCAGCTCAGCAGCAGTCCTTTTCCGCTCATGCCCGGAATATCATCGGCCGCGCCGGCGCAGCCATAATGGAACGTGAGCGCAGCCATCAGGCACGACGCGCACACCGCAGCCGCATTAGCCCACAACGAGCGCTCCTCGCGCCGCCATGCCGCGATGAACGACACCGCGGCCAGCAATGCCATGGCCGGCGCCCAAACCAATATGTCCGGATGCATGAGAACGAACGGCAGTCCGACCACGCACAACACGACGCAATACGCCACCGGTTGCGTCAGCCATCGCCGCGCACCATGCGATTTCATCCATCGGGCCGCGGAGAACTGCACGCAGTAGCACAACAGCCAGCAAACCACCAACCACCAGGATGCGGCCGACCGTCCCTGTTCCCACCACGATGTCACCGCCCCGGCCAGCGCCGGCGACATGGCCATGACCAATGCGCCGGGTTGATGGGGAAACCATCTGCGCGACCATATACGAAGATTCGTTCTCCATGCCTGCGGATTCGAAGTTGATGCCATTTCGTCCACGCTACAGGAACAACGCCGCGATTTCCATCCCTCCATGCCAAAGGCTGATTCCGCGCGATGCGACGGACGGCATGCGCAAGACATGGCGCGACGCATGCCTTTCGCGGATCATTGGGATCGCGACGGCAATGCCGATATGTCAGACCGACGAGCCCAGACGCCCTTCTTCAATTTCAATGGATTCGGCGCCTCATGCCGAAATCCGCGGCCATGGCGTCTCCGCCCCCGCGGACGACAAAGAACCGCACCTGCGATCATCGAATCTGAATGTCTTCAGTCCGACGATCGGGTGCGGTTCAAACAATTCGCGGAATCGTATGCGATTCCATTTCCGGGAACGCGAACATTTCCCTGCATATTTCCTTATATATAAGGAAGGCTCATGCAGGGAACGCCCACGTCCTTAGGGAAAGATCAGACGCGCTCGGAAGCTTCCTCCGTGGCGGCCTCGCCCTGACGCTGCACACGCAGCTTGTGGCCTTCCTCCTGGCTGACGCCGTAGTAGGCCGCGATGGCGATGTCCTTCATGTCCTCGATCTGCGGGATACGCGGGTTCGCCGGCGCGCACTGGTCCTCGTAGGCACGCATGCCGATCTGATCGATGATGGACCAGTAGTAGTCCTCATCGACGCCGCATTCCTTGAAGCTCTTGTTCATGCCGAGCTTGTTGTCGCGGTAGTCCTCGACGGCCTTGGCCAGATTCTCGACGCCCTCGGCCGGGGTCTTGCCCGGGTTGACGCCAAGGTTCTTGGCGATCTCCTGGTAGCGCTCCGGAGCGATGTACTTGTTGTACTTCGGCCAGCTGGTCGGTTCCTCAGGAATGGAGCCGTTGTAACGGATCACATACGGCAGCAGGATGGAGTTGGTGCGGCCGTGGGCCACGTGGCACAGCGCGCCGATGGTGTGGGCCATGCCGTGGCACATGCCGAGGAACGCGGAGCCGAATGCCATGCCGGCCATGGTGGCGGCGTTGTGCATCTTCTCCTGGGCGCGGGTCTTCTCCTCGCCCGGCTCGCCGTTGACGGATTCGGCGAGGTTGTCCCAAATCAGCTTGGCCGCGTGCAGCGCCATGCCGTCGGTGAAGTCGTTGGCGTAGACGGACACATAGGCCTCGAAGGCGTGGGTCAGCGCGTCGAAACCGGCGTCGGAGGCCAGCTTGCGCGGCTGGGTGCGGGCGAGCACCGGATCGACGATGGCGACGGACGGGGTCAGCGCGTAATCGGTGATCGGGTACTTGTAGCCGGTCTTGTGGTCGGTGATCACCGCGAACGGCGTGACCTCGGAACCGGTGCCGGAAGAGGTCGGAATGCACACGAGCTTGGCCTTCTTGCCCAGCGGCGGAATCTTGAACGCGCGCTTGCGGATGTCGAAGAACTTCTCGCGCACATCGGAGAAGGAGATCTCCGGGTGCTCGTACAGCAGCCACATGATCTTGGACGCGTCCATCGGGGAGCCACCGCCGACGGCGATGATGGTGTCCGGCTCGAACTCGTCGCGCATCATGGCGGCGCCGCGCTCGACGGTCTCGACGCTCGGCTCCGGCTCGACGTAGTCGATGATGCGGAAGGTCACGCGGTTGGAACGCGCGCGCAGCTGGTCGATGATCTTGTCGACCACGCCGAGCTGCTCCATGACCTTGTCGCACACGATGACGGCCCTTTCGATGCCGTACATGTCGCGCAGGTACTTGATGGCGTTCGGCTCGAAGTAGGTCTTGGCCGGAATCTTGAACCACTGCATGTTGTTGTTCCTCCGAGCGATGCGCTTGATGTTGAGAAGATTGACCGCCTGGACGTTGCCGGACACGGAGTTGCCGCCGTAGGAACCGCAGCCCAGCGTCAGGGACGGGGCGATGGCGTTGTAGATGTCGCCCACGCCGCCGAGGGAGCTCGGGGAGTTCCAGATGATGCGGCATGCGTGCATGCGCTGGCCGTATTCGCGCACCAGGGCCTGGTCGTTGGTGTGGATGGCCGCGGTGTGGCCGGCGCCGTGCTTGAGCATGGCCTCGCACATCTCGAAGCCCTGCTCCTTGTTGTCGGACTTCAGCACGGCCTGCACCGGAGCGAGCTTCTCCATGGTCAGCGGCTCGTTCTCGCCGACCTCCTTGCACTCGGCGGCGAGGATGGTGGCGTCCGCGGGGATCTCAAAGCCCGCGGCCTTGGCGATGTACTGCGGGGACTTGCCCGGCACCACGGAGTTGAGCTTCGGGGTCTGGCCGGAGTAAGCGGTGCAGCCGAACATGTACTGCTCCAACTTGGCCTTCTCTTCGTCGTTCACGAAGTACGCCTTGCGACGCTTGAGCTCCTTGACCAGCGGGGCGTAGATCGCCTTGTCGGCGATGATGGCCTGCTCGGTGGCGCAGATCATGCCGTAGTCGAAGTGCTTGGACAGGATCAGGTCGTTGGCCGCACGCACGACATCGACGTTCTTGTCGACGTATGCCGGGGCGTTGCCGGCGCCGACGCCGAGGGCCGGCTTGCCGGAGGAATACGCGGCCTTGACCATGCCCGGACCGCCGGTGGCGAGGATGGTGGCGACGCCGTCGTGCTTCATCAGCGCGCCGGTGGCCTCGATGGACGGGTGTTCGATCCACTGGATGCAGTTCTCCGGGGCGCCGGCCTCGATGGCCGCGTCACGCACGATCTTGGCGGCCGCGACGGAACAGTTCTGCGCGCCCGGGTGGAAGCCGAAGATGATCGGGCAACGGGTCTTCAGGGCGATCAGCGACTTGAAGATGGCCGTGGAGGTCGGGTTGGTGACCGGGGTCACGCCGGCGACGACGCCGACCGGTTCGGCGATCTCGTCGATGCCCAGAACGTCGTCCTCGCGGATGATGCCGACGGTCTTCTGGCCGGCCAGATAATTCGTGACGTGCTCGCAGGCGAAGATGTTCTTGGTGGCCTTGTCTTCGACCAGACCACGGCCGGTCTCCTCGACAGCCATCTTGGCGAGCACCAGATGCTTGTTCAGGGCCGCGACGGAAGCCTTGGCCACGATGTGGTCGACCTGCTTCTGATCGAGCTTCTCGAATTCGTCAAGAGCCTTCAGTCCGTTCTGGACCAGCGCATCGACCTCCGCCTCGGCCGCGGCGAGCTTTTCCTCCGGAGTCGGCTTGGTCGGCTCTTCCTTCTTCTTTGCGTCTGCCACTTGAAGTCCTCCTCGATTCTTTGGGGTTTGCAAAGCGGTTCTTCAGTTATTCCATCCATCGATCCGGATGGACGATGTGTCAGTCTTTGTGACCTAGGACACACTTTAGTGAATACGCAACACCGATTTCCAATCTCCCGTGTCGCGATTGAAGTGTTATATTCTGTTCTTTTTTTGTTCGATATGTATTTTTTTATGGTACTAAACACGGTTTAAATCGACCATTTGAGCGATTTTGTTGTTTTTCCTCAACAAAAACACACACTTTCCTTATTCTCGATTCAAAAGTTTTATAAAACTATTTTCTAGAAGTTATTGCATATATCGTTCTTTTACAAAGCACTTTTTCATATCTTTGCAAGAAACCGATGAAAGCGTCGTGGCGAAACGGGGCCACGGCGACATCACGGCGCATTGACGAAACCACCACAGCCAAGTATTGAAAAACGCTTTTATGAAGTACTCTTAGAAAAGAGAATCCGAGGAAGGACGCCACCAGTGAGACCGCAAACGCCGATATCAGTCAAAGAGGCCAACCGCAAAGCCATGACGGCATTCATCTACGGCCATGGCTCGGCCACCAAGCAGATGTTCGAACACGAATTGGGGCTGAGCCTGCCCACCATCACACAGAATCTGCGGACATTGGAAGCAGACGGACTCATCCGGAAAGGCCGGATGCAGGAATCCACCGGCGGGCGCAAGGCGCAGATCTATGAGTTCGCGGCGCAGTCCCATGTGGCCATCGGCGTGCGCATGCGCTCGACGCAGGTCGTCGCGGTCGCCGTCGATATGAACGGCACCCCCATCGCGACGCGTCAGCGCACACTCCCCTATCGCAACAATGAAGCTTATTACCAGCACGTCAACGGCATCATCAACGAATTCGCCAAAGAGCTTTCCAGACAAGGCAGCGTCGTACTCGGCGTGGCGTTCTGCGTGCAGGGCATCGTCTCGGCGGACGGCCAATCGATCACGTTCGGCAAGATCATGGGCAACACGGGACTCACCTTGGGACAGATCAGCCACGGGCTCGAATACCCGGCGCTGATGATCCACGATTCCGACGCGTCGGCCATGGCCGAGCTGTGGTTCGACCATCACCTGACGGACGCCGTCTGCGTGTACCTCGAGCGCCGTCCCGGCGGCGCGGTCATCGTCAACGGCAAGCTGTACCAAGGTCCGAACCAGTGCAATGGCGCGATCGAGCATATGACACTGATACCGGACGGACGCCAATGCTATTGCGGACAGCATGGCTGCATGGATACCTATTGCTCCCCCGAGACCCTGATGGAGGATGGGGAAAGCCTGCCCGGATTCTTCTCGGTGCTCGAGCAGGGCGAACGGGGGCATCGCGAGCGTTTCGGCCAATGGCTGGATTATGTGGCCCTTGCGGTGGCGAACATCCGCTCGGTGCTGGCCGGCGATGTGATCATCAGCGGGGAGGCCGCGCAATACCTTGATGACGACGACATCGCGAGTCTGCGGCAGCGCGTCATCGAGCGCAGTCCATTCGGCGCGGCGGATTTCACCCTGCGCAAGGGCATGGCGCTTGAGCATCAGGACGCCATCGGCGCGGCGTTGCGGTTCATCGAACCGTATGTGCATGGCATCTGCGCATGACAACACCTATGGAACGTACGGGAACGGCACCCATGAAATCGCATCGGCAATACGCGGGTGCCGCGACTTCGATGCATACCGTCATGGAATTCAACGCATAAGCCGCTCTGCGCCGCTATGCAAAACGGTGGTCGTCCGCATCGCACAATCGGTGCGCGACGCGGACGACCACCGTCGGCGTGATGTCAAATCGACTCAGACGATCTGGCAGAATTCGATGGTCTCCCGATTGGGACCATACACGTTGAAGTAGCGGATGCCATGATCCCAGAAACTGTCGATGCGCTGGATCTCCGTGTCCTTGAAATCCAGTCCAAGCTCCTTGGCGTTCTCGAATGCCGCTTCGATGTCGGGAGTGTCGAACGCCCAATGGTTGATCGCGCCGGTGGTCAGCGGCGCGGGATCACCCTCCCAGGTCTCGATGGTCAGATGGCCGTAGCGCAGGAACGCGCAGCGGTTCCCACCGTTATGGAAGATGCCCGCCACCTCGAAGCCGAGCTTCTCGGTGTAGAACTCGATGGTCTCGTCCAGATCCCTGGCGATCATGCCGGAATGCTGGAAATCGGTGGTGAATGCGGTCATGGGTTTGCTCATGTCAATGCTCCTTTGCATGCGAATGGGTTGAGAGGTTGTCCATATGTTTTTCAGATGACGTTGCGAGCAGCGGAGAATGGCGTCATCGCACCGTTTCCGCCGATTTCACGGCGATCGTCACCTTTGGTTCGGCTTGGCGCGCGGCATAGGACGCCGTACCGTCCTTTTCCGTCGAAGCGATTCGATGACCATGGCTGTCGAATCCGGGCTGCTTCGGCCGGATGAACAATGTGAGCACGAACGCCAGCACGTACAGCGCGGCGTAGGTCCAGCACACGCCTTCATAACCGATGGTCGGCAGCAGTATCGTCGCGATGCCGGGGCCAGCGAAAGTCGTCAGTCCGGCCGCGAGATTGTAGGCCGACAACGCCGCGCCCTGCTTGCCTTCACCGGCATACAACGTCATGATGGTCGGCAACGACGAGAAGGCGCAGGTGCCGATGCCCACGATGATCGCGGCGATGATCATCATCAGCGTGTTCGCGCCGAACCAACGCGGAATGTAGTAGAAGGCGACCGATCCGACGGCGAGTACCGCGCATCCGAACCAGCGCATCGGCCACACCCAGCCGAAACGGTCCATGAACCAGCCCCAGAAGGTGTTGAAGATCAGCGTGACCACGAACACGAAGCCCCAGATGCGCATCCATTCCTCGGTTTTGAAGATGTTGATGCCGCCATTGCTCGACGTGCATAGGTACAGCGGCATGATGACCGGAAACCCGTACAGCAGCAGATTGTTGATGATGCGGATGATGGCGCAGATGAGGATCTTGCGGTTGGTGACTAGGATGGTGGCGCCTTCGCCCAGCTCCCTCAGCTGCTCCTTGCGGTTCAGCCCCTCGCCTTTGACGACTTTGTTCTTCGGCACGAAGAAGAAGCACATGACGGTGCCGACGACGGAGAATGGCAATGCGAACCAGAAGGTCCTGTATTCGCCGACGACCGGCATGATGAAACTCGGCAGATACGCGCCGAACACGCCGATTCCCAAAGAGAAGCAGGTCCAGAAGAAGCCCGTCGCGGAAGCCAGACGCGACGGCGAGATGTACTGCGCCATCAATACGACGAAACTGTAGATGAACAGCGGATACCCGATGCCGCGAACGGCATACAGTCCCAGAATCAACGGGTAGATATGACTCGGAATCGCCACGCCGAGGAACAGCAGATGGATGCCGATCCACCAGCACGCGCCGAACATCATGACCTTGCGCGCGCCGAACATCTCCGCAAGCACGCCGGCCGACCATCCGCCGAACGCCGCGAACAGACCGTACACGGTGACCAGCAGTGACGCCTGGGACGACGTGAAACCCTGATCGACCATGAATTTGGAGAGGAAGGTGAGCTCGAAGCCGTCGCCGGTCATGAAGATGGCGACGGCAAGGAACCCCAGCATCAGCGTTCTTGGAACGCCCAGACGCTCAATCAGGCGGATCATGTCAGGCACCGACCTTGACCACGGCCTTGGACACGCCAGAGATCTTGCCGTCGAGGAAGTCCTGGACCTGCTCCAGCTTGAGTTCATGGCTGATGAGCCCTCCGATGTTCATCTTGCCGGAGGACACCAGAGAGATGGCGTCGCGGAAGGTCAGCGGATTGATGAAGGAGCCTTGGATGGTGAGCTGCTTCTTGTAGATGTCGTAGGTGTTCATCTCGAAGTGCGCTTCCTGAGGTCCGACGCCGAACATCAGCACCTGTGCGCCCTTCTTGGCCGCCGCGACCGCCTGCGCCTGGGTCGTGGGCAGCCCGACCGCCTCGACGATGACGTCATAGGAGTCCGCGGGAATCTGCTCGCGGGTGGTGTTGTACGTTTCGGCCACGCCGAACAACTCCTTGTTGCGGTTCAGCTTCTCGTCGAAGATGCCGGCGAGATCGACCTGATGCACGCCATAGGCCTGCAGCAGCTGGGCGAAGATCTGGCCCATGAAGCCGTCTCCGATGACCAGGGCCTTCTGGTACGGACGCAGTTTGAGCAGATCCAGGCCGTGCACCGCGCAGGACACCGGTTCGATGGCCGCCGCATCGCGCAGGGAAACGTTGTCGGGCAGCTTGTAGACCACGCTTGCCGGTGCCGTGAACTGTTCGGCAAGTCCACCGTCACGGGTCACGCCGACCGCGCTCAGATGGTCGCACAGTTCGGGGCGCTGGGTCAGGCAGTACTCGCACTGGCCGCAATAGATGTTGGGATCGACGGCGACGCGGTCGCCCGGCCTGACGTTGGTGACCTGCGCGCCGACCGCGGCGACGATGCCGGAGTTCTCATGGCCGAGCACGATCGGCGGCACCGCGGACGCGGAGCCGGGACGGCCCGCATACAGATCGTGGTCCGTGCCGCAGACGCCCGCGTACGCGGTGTCGATCAGCACCTCGTCATCCGCGATTTGCGGGGTCGGCAGTTCCTGGATCGCGAATTCCTTGACTCCGGTCAATACCAATGCCTTCATGATGATTTCCTTTCCGCTGTGAAAGATCTTCGGCAGCTCGTTCTGCCCGACAATCGTCAACGATACACTTTTTTAAAATGTTTTGCAAATCGATTTTTATAAAGTGGTTTACAAAGCGTGTCGTCAAGAAACCACCAAAGGAAGAAAACCATTCGACCACAGCGCAACCACCCATTCGTCAAAGGTTTGACACACAACGGCACCTACAATGGCCTTATGAAGAATCCACCCTTGCATCGTTATGCGACGCGTCCAGGTTTCTACTTCACCGATGATGGAGGCGCGGACGCCGTCGTCCGGTCCGAAACGGCCGATCAGGTATGGCTCTGCGTGTTGGAACCGCTCGACCGCCCCAGCTTCTTCTATTCCGAGGCGGCGCGTCTGTTCAACGAACCGGACACGACGTTCATCGACCAGGCGAAGACGCATCGCATCTGCGCCAGACGCATTCCGTCGCTCAATCTGCGCGAAACGCTGTTCCGCATGGACGGACCGAATTACGGCCTGTGGTACGTCCACCTGCCCAAGGCATGGGATGGCATGCAATACGGATACCGGGTCAGCGGACCATGGGATCCTGACCGGGGCGTGAGCTTCAACCCGTACAAGCTGCTGCTCGACCCCTACGGCAAAGGCATCGAAGGCCATATGACCCTTGATCCGGGAGCCTTCGCATACCAATGCGAGATCAAAGGCGGCAAAGTCGTCGGCTCGCCGTTCGGCGCCATGAGCACCATCGATTCCCTGGGCCACATGCCCGTTTCCGTGGCGATCGACGACCGCGCGACCGACAAGCACGCCGGCGAACCCTCCCATCCGCATGTGCCATGGAGCAAAACCATCATCTATGAGCTGCACGTCAAAGGATTCACGGCCAACGCGCCATGGCTGCCCAAGGAGCTGCGCGGCACCTATGCCGGCCTCGCGCACCCATCGACGCTGTCCTATCTGCAGGATCTGGGCGTCACCTCCATCGAACTGCTGCCGATACAGGCGAAACAGACGGAACTGTTTCTGCAGGAGCGCGGACGCACCAACTACTGGGGATACTCAACCCTCGGCTTCTTCGCGCCGGAACCCTCGTACGCCACCAAACGCGCGCAGCAGGCCGGCGCGGGCGCGGTGCGGCAGGAAGTCATCGACATGGTGCGCGCGCTGCATGAGGCGGGTTTCGAAGTCATCATGGACGTGGTCTACAACCACACCTGCGAATCAGGTCCGGAAGGGCCGACGATCTGCTGGCGCGGATTGGACAATCTGGCCTACTACCGACGCACCGGCGACGAGCACAGCAGACTGTACGATACGACCGGCTGCGGCAACACGCTCGACTTCACCAACACGCATGTCACCACCTTCGCCGTGGATTCACTGCGCTATTGGGCCAAGCGCATCGGCATCGACGGATTCCGCTTCGACCTCGCGACCACGCTGGCGCGCCTCGACGGCGACTTCACACGGCACCATCCGTTCCTGTACGCGTTGCGTTCCGACCTGCTGCTGGGCAACCTCAAGCTCATCATGGAGCCTTGGGACTGCGGCCCCGACGGATGGCAGACCGGACAATTCGGCATACCCTTCGCCGAATGGAACGACCGTTTCCGCGACGGCGCGCGCAAATTCTGGCTCACCGACGTGGAGCGCACCCGCGGCGGGGAATCCGGGGAGATGACCATGCAGACGCTGGCCACGCGGCTATGCGGTTCCGCGGATCTGTTCGCCACGGATCCGGGACGCGGCTCGACGGCATCCGTGAACTTCATCGCATGCCATGACGGCTTCACCGCCGCCGATCTCACCAGATACCAGCGCAAGCACAACGAAGCCAACGGCGAGAACAACCACGACGGGTCGAACGACAATCATTCGGTCAATTTCGGCCATGAAGGCCCCAGCACCGACACCATCATCATCCAACAGCGCGAACGCGCCGTCATGAACATGCTGGGGATGCTGTTGCTGTCGCTCGGCACGCCGATGCTGCTCGCCGGCGACGAATTCGGCAATTCGCAGAACGGCAACAACAACGCCTACGCGCAGGACAACGAGACCAGCTGGCTGGACTGGGATTGGCTGTACAGCACCGAGCAGACGCCGGAACTACGCCAATTCAACCTCATCTCACGGCTCATCGCGCTGCGCAAGGCTCGCAATCTCTACAATCATGAGGATTTCTTCAACCGGTTGAGCAAAATCGGACTGTTCAAAAAATCCGACCGCGTGCATTGGTACATGCCGAACGGCGAGAAACCCCATGACGCCGACTGGACGAACCCATCGGTCCGCGCATTCGCCATGCAGCTGCTTTCCGCCAATGAACCGAGCCTGCTGATTCTGATCAACGGATCCGATGAGATCACCAGATTCCACCTCCCCCGGAACATCGAATGGGAACTCGTCTGGTCCTCCGCGGAGATAGCCGGCGAATACCCCGGCCTCGGCACGTCGATCGAACGGGTGTCGGAATTCGATGAGGAGTCGGCGAGCAAACCCGCGGGACGGTTCCGCGACCATCTGCACCGCATCAACGTGATGTACTGGCAGACGGACGAGAACGAGAACAGCTTGGAATCGGCGGATGACGGATTGTCCACGAACGACCCGACGCTCTGGACGCTTCCCGCGTTGAGCATCAGCGTCATGAGACAGACCGCCAAGGAAGGCAACAGATAGCCAACAGGCTTGGAGAATGGCGCTCCCATGGAAAGCCATTCTCCAAGCCTGTTGTTGGCAACCTGTTGTTGGCAACGATGCCCTTAGACAACGCGCCATACGCACGGCACGCACCATATGGTGGCACAATGCAAAAAGCCTCTCGGAATCGAATTCCGAGAGGCTTTGATATGCCGTAAAGCAGTAAGCTTTAGCGCTTCGAGAACTGCGGAGCGCGACGAGCCTTGTGCAGACCGGCCTTCTTGCGTTCCACGACGCGGGCGTCGCGGGTCAGGAAGCCAGCCTTCTTCAGGGCCGGACGGTTCGCATCACGATCGATGGCGTTCAGAGCGCGGGCAACGCCCAGGCGGATTGCGCCAGCCTGGCCGGTGGTGCCGCCGCCGTCAACGAGGACGATGGCGTCGAACTTGCCTTCGAGCTTGAGCAGAACGATCGGGGAGTTGACCTCACGCTGCAGCAGCTTGGCCGGGAAGTACTCTTCCAGGGTGCGGCCGTTGATGGTCCACTTGCCGGTGCCCGGAACCAGGCGAACACGGGCGACGGCTTCCTTACGACGACCGGTGCCGTAGCCCGGAGCGATGGCGGAAGTGCCGGTGCCAGCGCCAGCGTTGGTCTCGGTGGTGTACGAGGTGAGCTCCTCTTCGGTCTCGAGAACCGCGGAGTTGTTGGTGTTTTCAGCCATGATTCTTATCTCCCTTCGGTTCACTTGGCCTGCTGCGAGATCTGAGCGATCTCGAAGACCTGGGGCTTCTGACCAGCGTACGGGTGCTCCGCGCCACGCAGGACGTGGAGACGGTCGAGCTGGACCTTGGCCAGACGGTTCTTCGGCAGCATGCCCTTGATGGCGGACTTGATGATGCGCTCCGGGTTCTTCTCCAGCAGCTCGGCGTAGCTATCGCGACGCAGACCACCAGGACGACCAGAGTGCGTGTACAGTTCCTTGCCCAACTTGTTGCCGGTCAGAACGATCTTGTCGGCGTTGAGGATGATCACGTGGTTGCCGGAATCGGCGTGCGGCGCGAAGGTCGGCTTGTTCTTGCCACGCAGCAGGATGGCTGCCTGGGAAGCGAGACGGCCGAGCACCACGTCGGTGGCGTCGATGACGTACCAGTCGTGAGTCAGATCAGCTGGCTTCGGAGTGAAAGTTTTCACGATGTACCTTTTCTATATATTGTGTTCCGGACCTTCCGACGATGCCAAAACGCTGGTTAGACGCAATATGACGCCGTTTTCGGGTCTCATTATCCGTGGGCTCCCTGAAAGTCCTCGATGGCGAGTGGGAAAAGCGCTTTGAAGGACCCCGTAGGGAAACACAACAATCTACTAGTGTATCGCCCGCCTTGACATTGCGCAACACCAATCCGGACGGGCGACGGTCTGCGCGCGGCCGGGTGCAGACCGTCCGAATCACGGCAATCGGCCGTGCCGGCGCGATCGGAAAACACGATGTCCGACCGGCCGGACGTGAACGCGATCAGCCGCGCATGATGGAGACGAGTCTTTGCAGACGCGGATTGTCGTACAGCGCCTCCAACGGCACGGCATGTTCCTCGCCGTCCGCCAGCGGAATGCGCCAATTCGGATATTCGTTGTTGGTGCCGGGCTGGTTCTGCGTGCGTCGCTCGCCGACGGCGTCGACGAGCGACGCGGCCATCAGCTTGCACGGCGAGCCCTTGAGCCCCCGATACAGCGCGTCGACGATCTCGTCCTCATGGGCGGATTCGTCATCCAACGCGGACTTGTCGAGATACCCCTGACCGACCAGCATGTTCAGCATCGCGTTGTGCTCGGCAACTGCGGAATCACGGAATTCCTCCACCGGACCCGACAGCAGGCCCAATTGCTCACGCAGCTTCACATGACCGTATTCGAGGTAGCCGGCCGCCGGCGGCATGTCGTGCGTGTTGACGGAGGCCAGCGCATACGGACGCCAATCCTTCGGCGCACGGAACACGCCGTCCATCTGTTCGAACCATTCCACCGCGCAACCGAGGATGCCGTGCCGGGCCAACGATTCGGCAACGTACGGCGGCACCACGCCGAGGTCCTCGCCCACCACGACGCCGCCGGCGCGGGAAGCCTCCACCGCGAGGATGCCGAGCATGATTTCGGAATCGTAATGCACGTAGGCGCCATCCACGGCCTTCCGGCCTTCCGGAATCCACCACAGGCGGAACAATCCGAGGATGTGGTCGATGCGCACGGCCCCCGCATTGGCGAACATGCCATGGACCATGTCGCGGTACGTCTTGTAGCCGGTACGCTCCAACTCGATGGGGTTCAACGGCGGCTGACTCCAGTTCTGCCCCTGCTGGTTGAACATGTCCGGCGGCGCGCCGACCGTGGCGCCCTGGGCGAAACGCTCGGGGTTCCACCATACGTCCGATCCCGTGGGATGCACGCCGACGGCCATGTCCGCGATGATGCCGATCTTCATGCCGGCGGACCGGGCCGCGCGCTGCGCGGCATGCAGCTGCTCGTCGGCGACCCATTCCAGCCAACGATAGAATTCGAGCGTATCCGGATATTGCGCGCGCAACTGCTGGATTTCCGGGGAATCACGGTTGTATTTGCGTTCCCAATTATCAGGATCGTTCTCCGGCGCGCCCCACTTGTCGTAGCACAGGCACCATGTGGCGTACGACTCGATCTCCCCGCCGCACGCATCAAGGTACTTGTCGAACCGCGCCTGACGGTCCGCAGTGCGACCGGATTTGAAGATGATCCACAACGCCTGGATCTTCGCGTTCCACATCGCGTCACGGTCGATGCGGCGCGGATCGCCGTTCAGCGAGGCGACCTGGTCATGCAACGCGTCGACCCGGGCGCGGTCGTCCATCGACAGCAGCATGTATTCCGGCAGGGCCTCGGGACGGATGTACGTGAAGTTGACGAAGCGGCGGGAAATCGGTAGATACGGCGACGGCGTCAACGGCGACACCGGTTCGGCCGCATGCACCGGATTGATCAGCATGAAATCGGCGCCGGTCTTCTTCTTGCCCTCCGTCAGCAGCGTTTTCAGATCCTCGAAATCGCCGACGCCCCAGGAGCCATGGGAGCGAATCGAATACAACTGGCCCATCCAACCCCACAGGGAGCCGTCACGCATGCCTTCGGGCAATTCGATGCGCTCCGGCGCGCTGATGATGGTGGCCTGCTGGGAGCGCTCGCCGACGGTGACGTCCAGCGTGTGATAGCCCTCCGGCAGATCGGCGGGAAGCACCAACAGGGTGGTGAACACGAAATCGCCATCGACGTCATGGGCCATGCCGTCGTTCGGTCTGAGTTCGATCCGTCCGGAGTACACATCACCGTTCTCCAAGGTGATGGACGCCTCCGGCACGTCGAGGGCGCCGCCGTGGATCTCCACCGTGCTTTCCCTGCCGACGATGTGCAGTACGGTCGGGGCCACGATGCGGGTATCGCGGTCATGTTGGATGGATGTGATGGATTGCGCGATCGCCTCATCGTTGGAAGCGTCGACGCCAAGCGCCTTGAGCACCGCCACCAGAACATCGTCTTCGATTTCGTGGTAGTCGTGGCTCATGCCGACATAGCTGGTGGCGATACCCACCAGTTTTGCCAGACGGATGAGCGGACGGGCAAGACGCGCTGCGTTTTCGGTCTGTTCTGTCATATCAAACAGTGTAAGCCGCCATATGACGCACCACGCGCGGATACTCCTGCCCCTTCACCGGCACACGGCCGTATCGCCGATGCATCCAATCATCCGATTCGGACATTCCGGCCGCAATGCAGCCGCCATGCATGGCGCGCGCCTTGGACCGCCGACATCCGCGGGCGGGCTACTCGCGGTCGCGACGCTTCAATACGGCCCGCGCCACCTCTCCGGACGGATCGTCGGCGAGTTTGCCCAGCATCGTCTCGGACGTGTTCGGATTGAGCGCCACGGCCCTGCGGACCATGGATGCCAATACCGCCGGCGCGTCCGGTTCGAGTTCGGTGCCGAGTCTGCCAAGAAAATCAAGGGTCTGCGCGTCCATTGCCGGGTCCTGCGCCCCTTCGAGACGCATTTTCCATGATGTGCGCTTGTTGCGCAACGCGGTGTCGCGCACCGCCGGCGCCTTGTCTTTGGTCAGGCGTCCCACCAGCCAGTTCTTGTCATCGGCGTTGCCGGCCACGGCCTTGCGCACCTCGTCCGATTCGTCGGTCGACAGTTTGACCAGGATATTCGGGAACGGCATGGTCTGCGCCAGGAAGACGCGGTCCTCCAACGGGGTGTGCGGATTGCCTGCCACGGCCTCCAACAGTGCGGTGGCTCGGGAGAACGCCGCCTGGTCGGAGCGGTCGGGCAGCGGACGGCGTGCGAACTCGCTGAGTTCCGCCGCATCGGTGGAATGCCGCAACCGCTCGTACGTGGCCGTCAACGGCTCGAAATCCGCAGTGGATTGGCCAACTCCGGCCTGTTCGCCGTTCTGCTCGGCGACCGGCTCGTCGGATTGCCCGCCAGTTCGCGCATCCGTCTGTTCGGCTCCGGCGTTTTCTGGCGATCCCGTGGCTTCCGGGGTGTGCTCCGAGAAGCTTTCCGGGGATTCTTCCTCGGCGTTTTCCTTGTTGCGGACGTTTTCGGCTTCAGTCATGGTTCCACCTTACCTTGCGCAGGGTCATGGTTCGGACGCGATCGCCGTTCACAGTTTCACCGGACGATTGGAGGTGCCGGTCAACGCCGGTTTCACCGTCGCGTTGAATGCCTCGATGATGCGGGATTCGAATGTCGCCTGCCGTTCCTGCGGCACGACCACCGTCAGCTCGATGCGGTCGGTGTATTGGGCGTCCGCCTGCTCACCGTCGACTCCCGCCAGAAGATTCTGGAAGCTGCCCAGCTGCGGATAGTCAAGCGTGACCCGATATTCGGCGCACGGCACGATTCTCGCCTTGCTCGCGGCCTTGACGGCGATCGACGCGCCTGTGGAGTACGCGCGTATCAGGCCTCCGGATCCCAGCAGTATTCCGCCGAAGTATCGGGTGACCGCGACCACGCAGTCGGTCATCTCATTGGCGCGCAGCACATCGAGAATGGGCTTGCCCGCGGTGCCGGACGGTTCGCCGTCATCGCTCATGCGTTCCGCCAGCCGCCCGTCCGAACCGCCGCACACCGCCGCGTACGCGACATGGCGGGCCTTGGGATGCCGGTCACGGATCGTCTGGACGAACGCGAGCGCCTCATCCAGGGAATCGACATGGCACGCGTCACCGATGAATTCCGATTTCTTCTCAACAAACGCGTCATGCGCCGGCCGATCGGCGGAATCAAGTATGGTCTGCATGCTGTTCAACCTACCCAATCACGGCGACGGAAGCCCCGTCATCGCGCACGCCGAATCGTCCGTGCCGCGCCGCCACGGAAACCCGGCCGCGAAGCAATCCCAAGCCGCTGCCGACCGTGCCGGAACGCCCGGCGGTCCGTCGAGTCATACGACGACGTTGAAATCCTCGCCTTTGCAGTATGCGGCGATGGACCGCACCACCTGCCTGGTGATGCCGACGTACGCGCCATCGGTACGCCATGCGGTGTGCGGCGTGAGCACGATGCCGGGAATCGAGCACAGCGGATCGTCCGCGGCGAGCGGCTCATGGTCGAACACGTCCAAGGCCGCGGGAATGTCGCCGTGGCGCAAACGCGCGAGCAGCGCGCCCGGTTCGATGATCTCGGCGCGCGCGGTGTTGATGAACAGCGTTCCAGGGCGCAGCGCGGCGAGGTTCTCGGCGGTGACGATGCCACGGGTGGAATCAAGCAGCGGCATGTGGATGGACACCACGTCGGAGCCGGCGATGAGTTCGTTCATATCGTCGACCGGCGTGACGTTCAGGTCGGAGAACACCTGCGCCGGAACGTGGGAGTTCCATGCGGACACCTTCATGCCGAACGCTCCGGCGATTCTCGCCACGGTCCGGCCGATGCCGCCAAGGCCGATGACGCCCAGCTTTTTGCCGTACAGCTCGTAGCCGTCGTTGCCGTCCCAACCACCGCCCTTCACCTCGCGGTCGAGGTCGCCGACATGCCTGGCGAGCTCCATCAGCAACGCCATGGTGTGCTCGGCGACCGCATGATCGCCGTAATGCACCACGTTGCATACGCGGATGCCACGCGCCTTGGCCTTGTCGAGGTTGATGTAGCTCGCCACGCCGGTGCCGCCGAACGCGTAGCACTTGGCCCGCAGCCTGTCGAGAATCGAATCGGTGCAGTGGAAGCCGACGACCATGACGGCGTCCGCATCCTCGCAACGTTCGACGATGGTGTCTTCATCGAGCGTGAAGTCCTCGTACATGCGCACCCGCGCGACGTTTTCCAACAGCGCGAAGTTCCGTTTGAACGGTTCGATCATGGATTCGATGACCACCGGCATGACGACCAGTGGCAGATCGGTACGTTCGGATTGTGTCGTGAAAATCTCACCCATGGCGCTCTCACCTTCATGCTGTGTGCCGGCGCGCATCCACGCGCCTTGCCGTTATCGACGGGTACGGAAATCATTGTGCCACGATTCGCACAGCCATGCCGTCCTTCGTCTGCGAGCGCACGCCCTTCCCCTCATGGGCGTCGCTCATCGACCATGTTCGGACACGCCGAAACCGGCGATGGCGTCACCGTATTTCCGGCGTACCGCGTCGAGCGCCGCCTCCGCTCCGCGCAACCGGGCGGATCTGGTGTGGCGCATCGCATCCGCGCCCACGGAGGGAAGGCGTTCCTCCACTTCACGCTCCTCAAGCATGTCGTCCAAGGACGGTTGGACGACCGCTTCCGACGCCTCCACCAAGCCGCTGACGCTCATTCCGGCCAGACGCACCGGCCGGGTCAGCGACACGGCGTCCGCGGAGCCCGGCGGCATGCCCATCATGGCCAGCAGCAATCCGACGCATTGCGGATACAGGGCGCTCGCCGCATCGACGGGGCGTTCCATCGTCCGTCCTTTGGTGGCATAGCTCAGATCGGGGAATCTGAGTTTCACCATGACCTTCCGGCCCATCAGCGAGCGTTTGCGCAACGTGGCGGCGACGTCGTCGCAACACCAATGGAGCATGGAGCACACCTCGCGCATGCTTTGCGTGTCTCGGTCGAAAGTGCGTTCCGCGCCGATGGACTTTTCCGGGGCGCGCGGCGAGACCTGCCGCTCATCCAATCCCCTGGCCGCCAGATACAGCCCATGCGCCGCGGCGGACGAACCGGTCGCCTGGGTCAACGATTCGACGCTCATCGCGGCGAGGTCGGCAACCGATGTGACGCCCCATGCGTTCAGCCGTTTCTCCAATGCCGGTCCGATTCCGGGAATGCCGCGCAAAGGCATCATCTGCACGAATTCGGCATGTCGGGCGCGGGGAATCATCAGCATGCCGTCCGGTTTGGCGTTGGTGGACGCCATCTTCGCCACCAGCTTGTTGGCCGCGATGCCGACGGAACAGGTGATGTGGTACCGTTCGGCCACCTGGCCGCGGATCCATGCGCCTATGGCCCGGGGACTTTTCCACGCGCGCAGGGCGCCCGAAACGTCCATGTAGCATTCGTCGACCGACACCTGCTCGATGCGGTCGGTGACATGGCTGAACACCTCGGTGAAGATTCGCTGCGACATCATGCGGTAATAGCGCATGTCCACCGGAAGGAAAACGCCGTTGGGGCAAAGCTGGCGCGCACGCGCGCTCGCCATCGCCGAATTGATGCCGTATTTGCGAGCCTCATAGCTGGCCGCGGACACCACGGAGCGATTGCCGGTACCGATGATCACCGGCCTGCCCGCGTATTCCGGATGCCTTGCGACCTCCAAGGACGCGTAGAAGGCGTCCATGTCGATGTGCAGCACGGTGCACCCGGTCTCGTCGTGACCCCAGTCACGTTTGGCCGCCGCGATTCTTGGTGCTGTGCTCATGCCTTCATGATAATCCGCGATCGGTATATTTTGGAACAAATGTTCGAATTCGCATATTTCGGGCACGCTTTCCGGCCCAGTGCTGCGCCGCACCATTCAGACGGTCGTTCCGAACGGCCGCAAATCCACCGAGAATTCAGCGCGCATATGGCCTTTCGGCGGCTGATTTCGGATTATCCCGACGATTTTTACGCAATATGGTGTTTTGTCGGCAAAGAGATGCTATAGTTACATGCTGTTGCGTCGTAATACGATGCAACAGTGGAGTCATGCCTGAGTGGCCGATAGGGGCACCCTGCTAAGGTGTTAGCCGCGTTAGCGGCTCGAGGGTTCGAATCCCTCTGACTCCGCTCGATGGAAAAGCTCCGAAACCGTTGAATTCCAATGGTTTCGGAGCTTTTCCATATGCCGCGAAGCGTGCGATATGCACGAAAACATGCCATTGCGCAACTAGACATAGCGGCAACCGTTCATCTTCCATGCCGAAGACGTCCGATATGGCCGTATTGACGTCAACCGCCAATATACCCACGTCGGTGTCGGACAAATCGGCATATGTGCCCGACGACAGCCAAGCATCCCACCAATATGCCCGCTCAGCGCGCGAGACGTTCGGCGGCAGCGGCGATCGCCGCGTCGCTGGCCGTCGCGGAGAAACGCAGGTACTCCGGAGCGCCATAAAATTCGCCGGGACTGGCGATGATACCGATTTCGGCAAGCTGCGCCATGTCGGTCCAGCAATCGCCCGACTTCGCCTTCACCCACACGTACAGCGCGCCCGCCGGCATGTTGACGCAATACCCATAGGCGCGCAACGCGCCGACCAGCACGCCCAGGCGCTCACGATACCGTGCGTGCTGCGTCTTCACCGACTCCACATCACGCAGACCTGCCGCCATGGCCGCCTGCACCGGTCCGGGGATGATCTGCCCGATCTGCTTGCGGTACGCCGTCATCGGACCGACCAGGGACGCGTCGCCCGCGATGAACGCGGTGCGGTATCCAGCCATGTTGCTTTGCTTGCTCAGCGAATACAGCACCAGCACGCCGTCCGCGGTGCCGCCGCACACGTCGCCACGCAATGCGCATGGTGCGGATTCCAATACGTCGGAGGCATTCCCCCGCCACTGCATCAGCGCATAGCATTCATCGGAAAGCACCACCGCGCCGATCTCGCGCGCGGCATCGACGATGCCTTTCATCCGCACCGCGGAGTACACCTCACCGGTTGGATTGCACGGGGAATTCACCCATACCGCCTTGACGCCCGGAACGTTCTTCCAGGAATCCACATCGGACACATCCTCGACTTTCAGCACGCGCGCGCCGGCCAGCTGCGTACCGATCTCATACGTCGGGTACGACACCTTCGGCTGCACCACGACATCGCCCTCGCCGAAATGCAACAACGACGCCATCAACGCGACGCCTTCCTTGGAGCCGACCGTCGGCACCACGTCGGCGCCGATTCCGCGCACATCGACCCCGCGCATGGCCGAGAACCATTCGACGATGGCCTCACGCAGATCCGCGGTACCGGCGGTGGCCGGATACCCATAGGCGTTCGGATCGTTCGACGCGATGGCGAGCGCCTTGCGCACCGAATCCGGCACCGGATCGACCGGAGATCCCACGGACAGGTCGATCATGCCGCCGAACGCGGCTTTCGCCGTGCGCTTGTAGGAAGCGATGCGCGACCAATCATATGGCGAGGAAAACTCGTGAAAACCCATCCGTGAAGCTCCTTCAAAAATCAGAACGTTGCTCGTTCCAGCATACGACAACACGCGCACGGACGACCGCCGGATCCGCATACGACGAAGGCCGTTTCGCCGGCAATGGACCATTGCCGGCGAAACGGCCTTCGGACGACGGGTCGGACGCGCGCGATGTCGTCGCGGCCGAATCTACCGGCTCACTGGTTCTGCGGCGGCAGAGCGGCGACCTGCTCCGGATCCTTGCCGATCGGGCCGGCCGCGGAAGCGCCGCCCAGGTCTCCGACCTCGGCGAAGAAGCTGACCGCGGCATCCTTGTACCAAGCCCACTCGTCGGGCAGATCGTCCTCGTAGAAGATGGCTTCGGTCGGGCACACCGGCTCGCAGGCACCGCAATCCACGCATTCGTTCGGATTGATGTACAGGGAGCGGGAGCCCTCATAGATGCAATCGACCGGGCATTCGTCCACGCAGGCCTTGTCTTTGACGTCGACGCATGGCTGAGCGATAACGTACGGCATGGTTACCTCCTTAACACGTACCGTTCAAGATTACTCTTGCTTGCCAACTTCCAGCTCGCCCGTGCCGAGGCGCGCATGTTTGTAGCCGTATCCGAAGTAGATGCAGAAGCCGACGATGAGCCAGACCACGAAGCGCAGCCAGGTGAGCACGCTCAGATTGAGCATCAGCCAGATGTTGGCGAGCGCGATCAGTATCGGCACCCAAGGGTTGCCGGGGATCTTGAACGTGCGTTTGAGATCGGGGCGTTTCTTGCGCATGATCGGCACGGAAATCGCGACAAGCGTGAATGCCGAAAGCGTGCCGATGTTCACCATGTCGGCGAGGATGCCGACATTGCAGCATGCGGCGATCAGCGCCATGACCACGCCGACGCAGATCTGCAGACGGACCGGCGTGCCGTGCTTGCCGGTATGGCTCAATCCGCGCGGCAGCAGACCGTCGCGGCTCATGGCGAACACGACGCGGGTGAGTCCGAGCAGCAGCACCATGACCACCGTGGCCAGACCGATCACGATGCCGAAGCTGATGATCTTGGCCGCCCAGTTCGCGCCGACCATTTCGAACGCGGTGGCCAGCGACGGGTTCTCCTGCTTGGCGAGGTCCTTATAGGAGACCATGCCGGTGGTGACGAAGGCGACCAACGTGTACAGCACGATGATCAGTCCCATGCCGACGCCGATGCCCAACGGCACGTTCCGCTTCGGGTTGATGGCTTCTTCGGATGTGGTGGCGACGACGTCGAAGCCCAGGAACGCGAAGAACACGAGGGCCGCGCCGGAGATGATGCCGGCCACGCCGTAGATGCTGGGCGTCATGCCGGTGGCCCATTGCCATAGCGGCTGCTCCATCGTCGCGCTCAGACCCGATCCCGTGCTCGCAGCGGGTTCGCTTGGCGGAATGAACGGCGTGAAATTACTGAACTTCACATAGAAGAAGCCGACGATCACGACGAACAGCACAATACCGATTTTCAGAATGGTGAGCGCGCCATCGACGCGCGCGCCGATTTTGGTGCCGAACACCAGCAAGGCGGTGAAGAACGCCACGACGATGATGGGCGCGAAGTCGAAATCGAACGATCCGATGGTGACGTTGGTGTTGATGTTCCAGCCGATCAGCCGGAAGAAATCGTTGAGATACACGCCCCAGTATTTGGAGACGACGGAGCCGGCCATGAGCATCTCCAGAATGAGGTCCCAGCCGATCACCCATGCGACGATTTCGCCGACCGTGGTGTAGGTGAAGGTGTATGCGGAGCCCGCGACCGGGATCATGGACGCGAATTCGGCATAGCACATCACCGCGGCGCCGCAGACCAGTCCCGCGATGAGGAAGCTAATGATCACCGCCGGTCCGGCATGGAAGGCGGCCGCCTGCGCGCCGATGGAGAAGATGCCCGCGCCGACCGCGACCGCGACGCCCATGATGGCGAGATCCCACCATGTGAGGTCTCGTTTGAGCGAACGGCCCGACTCCCCCGTTTCAGCCAAGGTCTGCTCGACTGATTTCTTACGAAATACGTTCAATGTATTCCCTCTCGTTCTGTATTCGCGCGCTTGCGCCCACTGTCCAAACTGATTGGAACAAAGCGCAAGTATAGAACGAGATTGTCACATTCCGGAACGGATGTATTTCCGGAACTTTTCCGAGGTTCCCAACGAGACGCGACCATGACGCGCCGACGGAAACCGTTGCGGATCACCGCAGGTCCATGCCAATCACGACGGGTTCGGGTACCAGACGGATGCCGTATGCGTCTTCGACGCCATCCTGCACCGTTTTGGCAAGGTCCGCGATGTCGGCCGCCTTCGCACCTCCACGGTTGGTCAGCGCCAGTGTGTGCAGGGTCGACAGTCCGGCGGCCGCGTCCTCGTCGGTTTTGTATCCCTTGTGGAATCCCGCATGGTCGATCAGCCATGCCGCCGACGTTTTGACACCCGGTTCGCCATCGGGCAGAGCCGCGTCGAATCGCGGCGCGTCTTCGGGAAGCTTTTCGGCCTGTTGTTCGGTAAGTATCGGATTCATGAAGAAGCTGCCGCAGCTGTGACGGTTGTAATCCGGCTGGGTTCCGCCGACCTGCGCGGACTGCGCCTCGCAGGCGATGGACACGAGTCCCGCCTCCTTGGTTCCGCGCATGACATCCGCGCTGTACCGCCCGGCGTCCTCCAGCATGCCTTTGGATGCACGCACCTTGAGCACCGCGTTGCGGATATGCCGAATGTTCATGCGGTCGCCGACCTCGACACCCAAGGCCTTGGCAAGCTGCCCGTATCCGACCACGCCGGTTTCGCTACGTCGCAATGCGAAGGTGACGGACAGGACGACATAGCGCGGCGTCGGGAAGTATCTGGCCGCCGGCGTCGCCGGCGCGTCGTACATGCTCGCTTTCAGCGCGCTCATACGGTATCCGAAACGCAGGTCGCTCGCGGTCAGATTCCGAACGGCACCCTCCTCGCGGTCCCATACGCGGACGGCATCGACGCTGGAGCCGACCTCCTGGCCGTATGCGCCGATGTTCTGCACCACGGACGCGCCGACGGTGCCGGGGATGCCCGACAATCCCTCGACGCCCTCCAATTCCAATTCGACGCATCGATCCACGAAATCGTCCCAGTTGCACCCCGCTTCGGCGGTGACGAACACGATTTCCTCTTCGTTCCCATCGCGGACGTCATTGGATTCACGCGACACGGTCACGTTTCGACGCGCGTCGCGCACCACCACGCCCTCGAACGGCGCGTCGGACACCAGCATGTTGGATCCGCCGCCGATGACGCACAACGGTTTGCCTTCAGAGTCGGCGACTTTGACCGCATTGATGAAGTCTTCCTCAGAAGCCGGTTCGAGGAAAGATGCGATAGGTCCTCCCACACCGATGGTGGTGAGATCTGCAAAACTAGTCATAGTGCTCCAGAGTAACAAAAAACCCGACCGTATTGGTCGGGTTAAAAGCTTGATAAACCGTTCAGCGGGTCTCGCGGTGCACGGTCTGCTTGCCACAGCGCGGGCAGAACTTCTTCAGCTCAAGACGATCCGGCGTGTTGCGACGGTTCTTCGTCGTGATGTAGTTACGCTCCTTGCACTCGGTGCATGCCAGCGTGATGCCCGGACGAATGTCGGCGCTCTTGCTTGCCATCTAAGTTCACCTCTTGTGATTCGTTGCTATACCGACATGCCGTCGGCCCTTGTAGCGAGAAAGAGACTCGAACTCTTGACCTTACGATTATGAGTCGTACGCTCTAGCCAGCTGAGCTATCCCGCCATGAGAGCCTCGAGTGAGAATTGGACTCACGACCTCTTCCTTACCAAGGAAGTGCTCTACCACTGAGCTATCGAGGCGTGGCGGATAGTGGATTCGAACCACTGAAGCACGAGGCGACTGATTTACAGTCAGTTCCCTTTGACCGCTTGGGAAATCCGCCGTGCTGCCGTTCGGTGAACCCCAACCGGCAACCCGATTAGTATGGCACACAATGGGTACTTTGCGCAAATACGGCGTGTCGCGGAAGTGGAAAATAGCTAGAATCATTGAAATTCCAACGTTTTTACAGTATTCGCGGCATTGCCGGCAATATGACCGTCCTCAAGGCATCGGCACGGAATCCCACCGCGATCATCGGGAAAAATTCCTCGCATATCGAATTCGGAAGGCATATCCGAACAGCAGACCGTCCAACAACGATCACCCAAGTACGCAAAAGCCCCGTGCCGTGCCACCGGGGAAACACCGGTGGCACGGCACGGGGCCCACGTTCTATACGGGACTCAGCCGAGAATGGCGAGAATGTCACGCGCGGAGACGATCAGGTAGTCCTCGCCCTGGTAGTGCACCTCGGTGCCACCGTACTTGGAGTACAGCACCTTGTCGCCGACCTTGACGTCGACCGGGATACGCTCGCCGGCGTCGTTGCGACGGCCCGGGCCGACGGCCAGGACTTCGCCCTGCTGCGGCTTCTCCTTGGCGTTGTCCGGGATGAACAGACCGGAAGCGGTCTGGGTCTCGGCTTCCGCCTGCTTAACGATGATCTTGTCTTCCAACGGTGTGAGTGAGATCGACACTGTGGACCTCCTCTTTCTAAGAGAAATCGATACTTATCGCGCCGGGACCCGCTTGCAAGAGGCTGACGATCACTTACGGCGTCGTCCTTTTCGCGCTGTGACATATCCTAGCGCGATTATTAGCACTCTGCCAACTCGAGTGCTAATGCTGTAAGAGAAATTTACGGAAAAGGCCCGGAACCATACGGCTCCGGGCCTCCACACTCATTCACGACGTGTTTCGTCACGCCGCACGTCGAGCCAAAATGGCCTCCAGATCGTTGCCCAACGAATCGGACGAGGCGTCGGGCGCGTCCACATCCGTCGCAACCTCAGCATCATGGAAACGGGAGGCGTCGCCATCGCGCAGATGGATTCCGGCCTCCACACGCGCCGCGGCCTCGTCGGAGTCCATATCGCCCATCGCGTCAGACGGCACGATCAACGGCTTGACCTCATCGACCGGTACGGCCTTGGCGACCTGCCTGGTGGATTTGATCTCCATGCTTTCCGGCTCCTCGGCCTTGATGTCATTGCCATTGCGCGGCGCGCCCAAGGAGAATGAAATCAAATCCTGGGAGCCCTTGGTCTGAGCCACCACCTGATGCGCGGCATCCGAAGCCGCATCGACCTCATCACGCTCGTCATGGACGGACAGGCCCGACGGCTTGACGACCGCCTCGGCGGAATCGGCAGGGGTGGAATCCTCTACGGCTGTCTCGACGGACCGCGCGGACTGAACGTTGCGCTCGGAATCCGATGAACGTTTGGTCTCCCTCTTGCGCTGCTCGAGCGCGGCATCCCGTTCGGCCCTGCCCTGTTCGACGGCCTGGCGGATCTCCGCCTCGGGCATGGCATCAGTGGCCGTCTGCGCCTGTGCTATCTTCCGGGCCTCCGCGAGATCCCGCTCATGCAGACGCACACGCTCGGCCTGCTCCGCCCGCGCCCGTTTGCGTTCCCGCTCCGTCTTCTTCCTCATCGTGGAACGGTACCTGGCTACCTTCTGTTCCCAAGCCACAGCCTGCTTGGCGGCACGCACGCCCAGCGCGAGCACGACGGCAAGCAATGCCGCCGGAATCAATGCGAACAATGCGCTGAAGTGGAATGCGACCGCGCACACCAACACCATCACCGTGATCGCGGCAAGGCCGGCCACGATAATCCGCCTTCTGCGGATCGCGGCACGACGAAGAGCACGCACCCGAGCAACCCGTTCCTTGGAGTATCTGCCCTCATGCGTCTCATTGGACTGCATTATTGCCCCTTTCGCCTTCACGACGGTTTCGTCGGAAAACCTCGTTCCGCTATCGGCATCAATCAAATGAAGCGATGGCGAAAAGCGATCCTCACGATGCTCGATCACCTGCTTCATGCCTTTGACGGTTCGTCTCGGCAACCAAATCACCATAAGAATCACGACGATCGCAAGCACTACTACCGTGCTTAACGACTCATAACCCATACCTCATAAGAATAGGGGACATTCAGACAATCTCAGCCCAGCCAAGCCGGGCGTGTCGGCACCTTTTCCAATCATTCACGCATCAGCCGCGCGGTGAAACCCCCCGGAGCGTCCCCGGCGAGCAATGCATACGATTCGTGGTCGCGCCAGCGGCCGTTGACATACATGTACGCCTTGCGCACCCCTTCGAACCGCGCGCCCACCTTGGCGACGACGCGGCGGGAACGCTCGTTCTCCGGCAGAATGTCGATTTCCATACGATGCAGCCGAGGACCGGTCGCGTCGAGCATCGCCCAATCCGCCAGCAAAGCCACGGCCATCGGAGCGTATCCGCGTCCCGCGCACCGCTCATCGATCCAATAGCCGACGATACCGGTGCGCATCGCGCCGTAACATATCGCCCCCAATGAAATCTGGCCGACGATGCGTCCATCATGCTCGATGGCGAACACCACCCCTGTGCCCGCACGCTCGTTACGACGCATCATGCGGATCCATTCATCGAAGGAAATCGAAGCGCCGTGAAGCGGGTCCCCCGATTCCCAGGGGCCCAGCCATGCGTCGTTACGCCATCTGACCTCGTTCCATTCATCGCAATCCGCCGCGGTCAACGGCCGCAACCCGATCGGGACATTCAGGCTCTGCGACCGGATGAACCGGGGCACGTCGATGCCGGGCCGATCCGAGCGGCACAACGCATCATGCAGATATTGCAAAATCTTCACAGCATCATTGTGCCATTGCGCGAGGCCGGCGCGATACGCGCAACCATTCCGTGGTACAACAAACCACTGTGGATATTCTGGGCACTTTCAACGGGAAAGACGACAGCCATACGCGGATGGACAATGACGCGAAAGCGCCTGCAGCCACCACGATGACGGCGTCGATGGTGAGACGGAGCAAAGCGGCTTGGCGCAAAGCCGCGGTGTCGCGAAGACTGCGCACGACCGTCGAGGAACGCCTGCAAGCGGGGACCGCCCTCGCCCAACAGGCCAGACGAAACCATCTGATCCACTCCTTCACCACCGTTGCCGCGTTCGTATCGATGGGCAGCGAAATCGCGATGGCGCCACTGTTGCGGACGCTGTTCGGCTGCAACTGCGAAGTGCTGGTTCCCCGGCTCGGCAACGGACTTGACATCGGCTGGAGCGAGCTCGGATCCCTGGACGATCTGCGGAGCCAACGCAACCCTGATGGTTCCGTCAATGGGAGAAGGCCGCAGGAACCGGATAATCCGTCCGAAGGCCCGGCTTCAATCGCCAAGGCTGGGCTCATCATCGTGCCGGCCCTCGCCGTCGACCGCAACGGATTCCGACTGGGGCGCGGAGGCGGCTGGTACGACAGGGCCTTGGAATACCGGACCACCGGCGCGCGCGTGGTGGCGGTATGCTGGCCGTGGGAGCTCATCGACCGGACCGTTCCCCACGAACCGCACGACATACCGGTGGATGGCGCGCTCACGCCGACCGGATTCTCCTGGTTTTCACCGATGGAACGTCGTGATGGGCCGTCTCAGGGAACGTACTAGGATATGTCCCGTTAATGAATGAAGAGCTTTACAGCGGAGGATATTTTGCCTACTTACCACTACCGTTGCAAGAACTGCAACTATGATTTCACCGAACAGCAGTCATTCACCGACGATCCGATCACCGTATGCCCGCAGTGCGGCGAAAAGCAGGTCCGCAAGGTCTATTCGGCGGTGCCGATTGAATTCAAGGGTTCCGGTTTCTACCGTACCGACAAGTCCAAGTGACATCAGGAAGACCGAATCGCGCGACACGCCGGAGATGTGGATAACCCTCGTCCTTCGACCACAGACCTTGATTCGGTTTGCGTTTCCACGCATCATCAGGCCATCATGCACGCATGACGGCCTTTTTTCATACATTGACGAAGACTTTGACGACATGGCTGCCGGCGATTCGACGATCCGGCAAGCCTGCGCGACGTGGGCGCGAACCGCGAAGCGGACCAACCGGAAAGCCCCATACGAAGGCGCAAAGCCTCGCGCGTAGACGAGCCACCATGCGAGTGCGTCGAATGCTCGCCGCACTATGCGCGGGTCTGGCGATGCTCACCGGACTGCAATGCGTAAGACTTATGGTGGCGACCAGACCAATCGTCATCGCGACGCGAACGATCACACGCGGAAGCACGATTCCCGCCAACGCGTTGGCCATACGGGAAATCGCGGATGATGCCGCTTTGGAGCATGCCTTCCGTGCGGTGGAGGAAGCCGTCGGCATGACCGCGCAAGTGGATATTCCCGAGAACGGCATCGTCGTGCCGGCCATGGCGCGAGCGTCACCGACGGTGTCCAAAGGGCACACGGCGATTGAGGTGAGCCTGGCAAGTTCCGCCGACGATCTGATTCCCGGCGACGTGGTGATGTTGTCCGGCGCGGCCATCGACCAGGGCCCGAACACGGACCCACCCACGGAAAACGAATCCGCAGGAGACAAGTCCACAGGAGATACAACAACAGGCACAGCCTTGCAGGAGCTTTGCCCGAACGCCATACTCATGGCGAAACCGACGCAGGATGCCAACGGCAACATCACGGCGGTGTTCGCCATGCGTCCCGAAGAGGCCGCGGCGGTACTGCAGGCGCAGACGTACAACGCGATCATCGCCGTATCCGCGGAATGACCTGAGTCTGCCGTACCGCAAACCCAAAGACGGCGCGATCATCGCCGTATGCGAAGAATGACCACCGAACACTGATCGGATCCCATGGCGGCATGCCATTAGCTCCGGGCCATTCATGATTCGTCGTGCCGTCAACGCATGCCAACGCGCATGGGACGCGTGGCAACACGGGTACACGGCGATGATAACGCGCATATCAGCGTCCAGCACCGACACATGGCAACGTTCCCGTGTGCCAGTGCGCGCATTCATCAACGGCCGCGTTCGGAGAAAACGCCCCAGTGCGGCGGCAATTCGCCAAGAATGCGCTTGTCGTCATCGGCCTCGCGCTGCCGTTCGGTCAGCACGTCGGACGGTTCCAATTTGACGCCATCGGCATCGAACAGTTCCGTTCCCTGGCGCACGACGCGTTTGTGTTTGCGGGCGGTGCGTCGCGTGGCCGAATATGCCGGAACCGTGGTTGACGCCGCCCGCGCGGCGGAGTTCCCGTCGGATTGCGAATCCGGAGTATCGGCATTCACCGAACACACCTTTGGTTCAGCGCTCATTTGTCCTCCTGATACATGCCGCTCAGGCAGGACACGATACGGTCGACCTCCCTATCGGGATTCACGAACGCGCCGACGCTCCACACCGTCATCACGGACCATCCCAATGATTCGATGTTCTGCAGCAGGGTGCGATGCCGTTCCCGGGTGGATTGCAGTTTCATGAACTGCGCGTCATCGGTCAGCACGGCCAGCGCGAACGGCTTGCCTTGCAATCCGACGACGAGAGGAATCCTGGCACCATCCTCGAAACCATACTCCACCGCCACATTCAGGCCACGTGCGCGAATACGGCTGGCGAGATCATCGAACAACACATTGGAACCGGAGACCATGGTCTTCGGACGAACCGGCTCGTTGTCTTCGTCCTGCAATCCTTCCGCCCAGCCAAGCACCGTTTTCAGCATCTTCGGGCCAGCCTGGTGCAACCGCTCGTCATCCATATCGGAAGACGAGAACGCCGATACGATGTCAAGGTGCCTGTCCGGCACCGCAAGGGCATCAAGCAGCATGCCGCGCCCGCCGTCCGACTCCAGCGTGCCGAATTGCTGCAGCAATCTGCCGTGCGTGGTCTTGGCGTAGCACATCGCAAGAATCGCGTCGGTGGCATGGGCTCCGGCGACATCCGCGATATCGATGATGCGCACATGGCGCAGGAACATGCCCTTGGACTTGTCGCGATTCGCGATCGTCTTGAGCTCGGCGCCCAAACGAAGCCGGAACGCATGCGTCAACGTCACCACCGTCAGCACATAGGATGCGGGAACGACGGTGAACGAGGCCGCACGACGATTGATGATGTCGATGATCTTGTCGATTTCCTGCTGGCTGCTTTCCACCAGTCCCGACGCCATGGACGGCACTCCCGTCGCATCGGGGACGAAATGGTATTCGAGCCTGCCTTGGAACTCCTCACGGACCACATTGTGAGGCAACGTGCCATAACCTTCCGACTCCAGAAAGTCATCCAGCCTGGGAGCACGGGACAACGGACGATCGGCGATTTTCACGCTTGGCAGCAAGTCGATCAGATGCCGTACGCCTTCGGAAGTGACCGTCTGCCGGTGCGCGATGATGACGACCTGCTTGGCCCGGCTGACGATGCTGAGCAATTCGACGGACGGAATATGCGCGCCCGCGTCGATGATCGCCACATCGGCCAGCGGAACGGGATCGGTGATCGCGGCCAACGTCGCGGGCGTCGCCATCAGAATCGGCTTCGCCGCGGCGAGGATCTGCGTGTGCTCGCGGTGCAGACGATTCAAGGAAACCTTATGGGACCCCACCAGCGACGTGTGCAGCAGATTGGCTTCCTGTGTACGGGAGAACAGCATGTCGCATAGGCGACGCATCGACTCCTGCGCCACCATCGGGCCGGCGGAACGCACATGCTCCACATCCACCTGCGCGAAACGATCGGCGGCATCCTGCAACGCATAGCCGTCCTGATTGGAGATGATCGCGGAAGACCTCACGATGTCTTCGAACGCCGTGGTCCACCACGCCAGTTGCAGTTCCCCGGCCACAGCCTCGCCGTCGATCCCGCGGTTCGAGAAATCGGCAACCAGCTCATCAAGACCCGCGTCGTGGAATTCACGTTCCAAACGGGCGCGCTCCGGAAGGTTGTCGAGCGACTGCTTGTCGGCATGCAGCGCCTTCAGGCGTTCTTCGACCTGATTAAGGTCGACGGTTTCAAGCTCCCCGCCCTGCGGAGTTCCCGCAAGCACCGCATCCAACGAGGTGAGGTCGCGGGCGAGCTCGTTCTGCGTTTCGATGATGTCGTCCAGCTTGGGCGGCAATACCGGCCATCCTCCATGCGGCACGAACATGCGCCACTGGTCGGCCTGCTTGGACACCACCTGCAGCGCCTCGTGCAGGTTCTCCACCTGCGCGCCGACGCGAAGCATGCTCTTGGCTTCCTTGATATGGCGGCGCCGCTCCCAGAAGCCCATGGAGCTTCCCTCGGTCTTACGCGACTCCTTCGACTTGGTCGCCTCGAGCATGGACGCGATGTCGCGTTCGAAGATCTCCGGCTGGAACACATCGAGCACACGACGCAGATTCTTCAGCACCGTGACCTGACGCTCCCATTCCTGCGCGGTGGACGGCACCGGGAATCCACAGGCCTCCACCGTCGCGGAGACCTGGTCACGCAGCGCCGGCAGCACCTTGCACAACAGTTCCACCACACGCTGGTATGCGGTGACGGCCTCATCCTCCGAATAAATCGAAGCACGATACCAAGCGGTATCGCCTTCGGTAATGGAGAATTCACCCAAATCGGCGGCGCGCTTGAGTTTTCCGGCCCATTGTTCCATCGTGTCGGCGATGTCATGCGCCGTTTGCCTGTCCAGACGCACATGCGTGGCGGGGTGGGTGGGAAGCATCGCGATCTGCGCGAGGTTCTGAATGGTCTGATATGCGGAAACGCCCCATTCCTCGCTGATGCCGTGAAGATCGCCCAGATATCTGGTCAGCCGTGAGCGCACTCCGACCAATTCGTCGGCGATCTGGTCGAAGCGGGATGAGGCGACGCCCGATTGGAAACTGACCGCGGCGATCAGCTGGCGGTCAATGGCATCGTTCGCATTGGCGTCGGCGATGTCCAGCACCTGCCCGCCCATCTCGTTGGCGACGACGGCCTGTTCGAAACGCCGCTTCTGATCGTTGACGCAGGGAACGTACAGCACGGAACGACCGTTCATCACGCAACGCGAAGCGATCGCCAGCGCCTGCTCGGCGGTGTTGTTGGCGATCACGCTGTCGACGAAAATCGAATGTCCGGCAGCGGCAAGCCGCGCGGCGTAGCGCACGGTGTTGTCGACGTCGCCGACCTCGTATTCGCTGTGCGGGTCGGAGTCAAACGGACTATACGGAGGAATCTCGGCCTTTTCCAGCGTCCGCACCGCGGATTTGTCGCCGGCGAGCGCGTCCAGGACGATGTTGCCGGTCTGTCCTTCCGACAATTGATCGATGATCTTCTGGCTTTCCACCAGCATCTGCGCCGAGGAATCCATGAAGCAGCCAAGGATGATGTGACGTTCGATTTCGAAGTCGGGGAACGCCTCGCATGCGCGGTCGGCGATCGCCGCGAACACCGCGGAGGTCTCCGGGGTGCCGCTTTCGTAATTGGAACCGTCGAACAGCCGGGATTCGTCGAGGGTCACGCTGTTTTCGCGCATGACCGACGCGAACGCCGCATTCAGGCGCACGCGGCCGGTGAACGCGATAACCGTTCCCTGCTCGATGTTGCGGCCTTCCCTGCGTACTTCCACGGGATACATGAGCACCGGCATCTGGTTGCCCTTCCATGTGGCCACGCCGACCACCAAGGACAATTCCCCGACGCCATTGATCCGGCTTTTGGTTTCGCTGTCGTCGAGCACGCGTTCGATGCGACGGCCGGCGGCGCGGAGCATGCCGCTGTCGCGGAACAGCGAATCCAGTGTGACATGGCCGCTTGCGAACAGCTGCGCGATTCCCGAAGGATGGGCGTGGGTCATGTCGAGCTGCGCGACGAGCTGCGTCACGTCCTCAAGCGGCGACGGCGACAATCCAAGACGGTACTGCTCGCGCCAGCCGCGGATACGGTCCAGCGCGCCGGTGGTCTCATTGCTCTCACTCATGTGTTGGTTCACTTCCCTGTCGCTTTACGATATTCCGCGTATCCGGCGTTGCGGGACAACGCCGCATCGATGTCCGGGTCCCCCAACGCCTCCAGCCATGCATACAAATCGTCGTACAGCATCGTGTTCATGGCAAGGAACGGCAGCAGCTCCGGATGCCGCGCCATTTGGAACTGCACGGTGAAATCATCGGTGCGCTTGGCATCGTCCGACGTCATGCCATCGACCTCAATGGTCTGCTCCTGCTTGGCCAGTCCGCCCTTCGACACCCGGTCGAACACGGATCCAGGCTGGAAGATCGGCGTGATGGTCGCGGTGATATCGGTGGTCTGCGTCTCGTTCGTCGGAACGGTTGCCTCCCCATGCGGACGGAAGCGTTCATTCCCATCGGAGTCGGCGTATCCCGCGGCTTCGGAAGACGCCTCCACCCGGGAGATGCTCTCCGGCGGGTTCTCTTCCGGCACGGCGTTCGCCGATGCCGCGTCCGCCGCCACATCTTCCGAGGGCGCGTTCTGCGCGAAGACGCTCTTTGAAGAAGCGTCCCGCTGCGCAAGGTCCTCGGACACGACTCCCTCCGCGGATTCCACGGCCTGCGGCTGATGTGCCGGAGCCGACGCCACCGGCTGTGAAACGCTGGTGGATTGCGGCATCAGCACAACGGAAGCCGGAGACGATGCGGGAGCGCCGAAGAGCTTGCCCACGGGCACCATGCCATTCGTGTCGGATTGCGAGCCACCCGACGACTGTTCGGCAGGCTCGGATTCGTCAGATCGCGCGGAAACGTCCCCAGACGTCTGTTGTGTGGCGTTCTCCGCGGCCTTGGCCGCGGCGTCCTTGAACAGATCACGGGGCTTTTCCTCGGCAACGTCGTTGCTCGGCACCAATGATACGGAAGGCAATTCGTCGGCTTCCGGGGCATCCGCGCGCGTCTCCGGAGCGAATGAATGCTCCTCGGCCCGCTTCATGGAATCGACGCGTTCGGCCACGTTGCGGGCCCGGAACAACGTGGTGGGCTCGCCCGAGCGGAGATTGAGGATATCGTCCACGGACATATCGGACAGATCCGGCTCCGGGGCCTTTTCCTCGGAATCGGCGTATTCAAACAGATTCGACACCGCTGGAGCGTGCTCGGACGCGGCGCGCGCGGAAACATCGGTTCGTTCGAACGTGACCTTCACATCACCGAACTGCACGATCATCGGCGACTTCGGAAGCTCGATATCGCGTCCCGTGGGCATTTTGATGAGCTGTCCGTTCTCCGTCACCATATAGGAGCCGTTGGTGGAATTCAGATCGCGGATGAAGGCCCTGCCCTGCTCCTTGACGGTGAACACGGCATGACGTTTCGACATGGACTTGTTGATGTCCACGACATTGAGACGGGTCAGACCATCGTCAGGCAGAGGACGAAGCGGCTTGCGCCCGATCTCCACGCTTTCGCCGCTCTTCAGTGTTTTCAGATCGACCCCATTCGCTCTGACGGTCCACTGCTGCGCTGTTCGTTGATCTTCGCTCACCGCTGTCGGCCTTCCTTTCATCACGACAACATCTGCCATTGTGTCATGCTTTGCGACGTATTGCAGGATTATGACGCGTCAAAATTGACATGTTCCATACATTGTTCTCATTCTATGGCAGGCGAGGAATATTCGCCCATGGAAGCATGCGCCTTCACCGACACCGCCAATCACCGTATCGGCGGCGTCCAAATCGCGTCTAATATCCACTCGTATCTGATTGCGTCTGCGGCTCCATGACCGAAGGCGTGCGCCGTCGGTATCCGTCTCGATGGATATCGACGGCTGTTCCGAATATTCATCCGCGTGCGCAGCCCCGCCTGAACAACGCGGAAACCCCGCTGCCATACGGCAACGGGGTTTCGCCAAAGATGGTGATAAGCGGCTCATGCCGCGCAAATCACTTGAGCTCGACGGTAGCGCCGGCTTCTTCGAGCTGGGACTTAGCCTTCTCAGCGTCTTCCTTCTTGGCCTTCTCCAGGACGGCCTTCGGAGCGGAGTCGACCAGGCCCTTGGCGTCAGCCAGGCCCAGGTTGGTGATGGCGCGGACGGCCTTGATGACCTGGATCTTCTTGTCGCCAACGGCGGACAGGATGACGTCGAACTCGTCCTTCTCTTCCTCAGCGGCAGCGCCGGCAGCCGGAGCGGCAGCGACGGCGGCGACCGGAGCGGCAGCCTCGACGTCGAACTTGTCTTCGAAGGCCTTGACGAACTCGGAGAGCTCAACCAGGGTCATCTCACCGAAAGCTTCGAGCAGCTCATCGTTGGTGTACTTAGCCATAATGGCTTCCTTTCATTCTTGGCGGCGGGCTGTATTGAAGAGGTATCCGCCACCTAAAACAATTTGTTTTCTTTTATGGTCGCTTTCATTCACGCGGCAAGCCGCAATGAAATCAGGCAGCCTTTTCCTGCTTCTCGCGAAGCGCATCGATCGTACGCACGGCCTTGGTCGGCAGAGCGTTGAACAGGTACGCGGCCTTGGACATCGTAGCCTTGATGTCGCCGGCGAATTCGGCAAGCAGCTGCGGGCGAGACTTGAGGTCTGCCAGCTTCTTGGCGCCTTCAGCATCGTAGACGGTGCCATCAGCGAAGCCGCCCTTGATGATCAGTGCCTTGTTGGTCTTGGCGAAGTCACGCAGGGTCTTCGCGGCCTCGATGAAGTCACCCTTCACGAAGGTCACAGCGGTCGGGCCGGCGAGGATCTCATCGAGACCTTCGACGCCAGCTTCCTTGGCTGCAATGCGAATCAGCGTGTTCTTAGCCACAGTGTAGGAAGTATCGCGGCCTAGCTTTTCACGCAGCTCAGAGATCTGCGGAACGGTAAGCCCGCGGTACTCGGTCAGGTAGATAGCGTCGGCATTACGGAACTGATCCGTAAGCTGAGCGACCACCGCTTCCTTTTCGGGCCTCTTCATGGCGTTCCTTCCTTAGTCAACCGTTGACTGTGAAATCGGGAACGTTTCGCCGGGCAATAAAAAAGCCCCGCACGCAGGCAGAGCAACATTCGACCGCTAAGCGGCAAGCCCTTGGTGGGCGTATGTTCTTCAACCTGCGCTGGCTTGGCGAACCAAACTTCGAGAATGCTTGCACATTCCAACCAACGGTCTGTGGTTTACGAATGAATAATCTACGAACGCCACTGGACTTTGCCGACCGCGGCGTGTCGCAGTATCAAGCGCGGCCGAACGCGAAGGCGCCCGATTCCCACGTAAGGAACCGAGCGTCTTCCGGTCCGCGGCTCATATGGACGAATCATACGAACCGGCCACCGCCGTCACAGCACCGCGGTGATGATGAAGTCCAGAATGAACAGAATCGCCACGACCCAGATCACCGGATGCACGTCCTTGGCCTGCTTCCTGCAGGTCTTGATGAGGCAGTACGTGATGAATCCGCCGGCGATGCCGTAGGAGATGGAGTAGCTGAACGCCATGAACACCGATGCGAAGAACGCCGGAATGGCCTCGGAGATGTCGCCCCATTCGATTTCCTTCAACGAGGAAGCCATCATGCAGCCGACCACGACCAGCACGCCGGCGGTCGCGGCGGACGGCACGGCGGAGATGACCGGGGACAGGAAGGCGGACAACGCGAAGCAGACCGCCACGGTCACGGAGGTCAGGCCCGTGCGCCCACCGGCGGCGATGCCCGCGGAGGATTCCACATACGTGGTGGTGTTCGAGGTTCCGCAGATGGCGCCGATGGAGGTGGCGATGGAGTCGGCGAACAGGGCCTTGTCCATCTTGGAGGAGAAGCCGGAACCGTTCTCCAGCGCCTTCTCGTCTTCGGCGGAGAAGATGCCGGTGCGGCGGCCGGTGCCGATGAACGTGCCGATGGTGTCGAAAGTGTCGGACATGGAGAACGCGAAGATGGTCAGCAGGATGATCGGCAGCTTGGACACGTCGGAGAACAGCGCGGGGAAGCCGTCCTTGGTGAAGATCACGCCGAAGGTCTGCGGCAGCTGCGCGAAGGTGTCGGCGATGGACACCGAGTTGGCCATGGACGTCTGCCCCATCGGGATGCCGATGATGGCGGTGGCCGCGATGGAAATCAGCATGCCGCCGCGCACCTTGAGCACGGTGAGCACGATGGCCAGCACCAAGCCGATGACGAACAGCCAGATGGTCGGGTTGTTCATGACCGCCAGTCCCGGTGTCGCCTGGACGGTGTCGCCGTTCTTGGCCGCGGACTTGGTGGTGAAGGTGAAGAAGCCGACGTTCAGGAAGCCGACATAGGCCACGAACAGGCCGATGCCGCCGCCGATGGCGTTCTGCAGCATCTCCGGAATGGCCTGGATGATCATCTTACGAATCTTGGTGACGGTGATGATGATGTTGATCAGACCGCACAGGAACACCATGCACAACGTCTGCTGCCAGGGGAAGCCAAGGCCGAAGCAGACGGTGTAGGTGAAGAACGCGTTCAGGCCCATGCCCGCGGCCTGGGCGTATGGGACGTTGGCGAACAGGCCCATGACGAGGGTGCCGATGACGGCGGCGATGATGGTGGCGAGGAAGACACCGCCCCAAGGCATGCCCGTGCTCGACAGGATCTGCGGATTGACGATGATGATGTACGACATCGCGAAGAACGTGGTCAGACCGGCCATGATTTCCGTGGACGCGGTGGTGCCGTTCTCCTTGAGATGGAAGAACTTCTCCATGTTTCTCTATCTTTTCTTTCCTGGGTTGATAGGAACGCGCACGCTGCGCACGCGTTCCGGCGAGAATCGCGACTCGCCGTGGAACACAAGTTCCGAACGCGCTCACCCTAGCACCGCCATGGGTCATCGGGATCACGGAGTCCATGGAAGGCTCGCGGAAACGTCGCCCTAATCCAACGCAAGACCGGTCAGATCGGTGCAGACATACTCATACGTCTTATCCACGACCAGGAATCCCAACTTAGCGTATATGTCCTTCGGAGCTTCCTCGGCATCGGCGTGAAGATATGGGACGGACCGAGAATTCTCGGGAACCATCCGCATGACCGCGGATCAGGGGGCAGAAACGTCCAGTCGCTGAATGAAACGACCGATCAGAAGGCCCCCGGACATCCAATTCATCCAGTGGCTGGATAAAAACGGATGCGCAGAAGCCCTCAGACGTCCAAACCATACAGCCAATGGAGGAATCCACCCTCCTACCAACCAGTTACAGGGGCAAAACATCCATCGGCTGGATAAAACAGACGTTCAGAAGGACCTCAGACGCCCAAACTACCCAACAGCTGGATAAAGACACCCGTCAAAGCCGCTCTCACAGGACTAAATCATCCAGCCAATGGAGGAAAACATCCGCCTACCGGCCAGTTAAGGAACCAAATCATCCAGGCAATGGAGAAAATCAGCCACTAAGACCATGCCAACACAACCAAAACATCCACCGACTGGACAAAAACGGACGCTAAGAAAAACCTCACGCACCCAAATCATCCAGCCAAT
>ERZ808242.79-NODE-79-length-74252-cov-8.298085_pt1 | contig 74252 bp, 75 predicted proteins | sample MGYA00521244_ERZ808242 | MGnify/ENA primary metagenome ERZ808242 (study PRJEB31516, sample SAMN03275573) | gut metagenome | biome: mammalia-associated habitat; material: feces | host: Papio cynocephalus | place: Kenya | collected 2012-07-27 ... | reverse complement strand
CCGTGACACAAAATTATGCAGATAACATGCCGGGCTTTCGTCCTTCCACCGGCTGTCCGTTTCCAGAAGAACACCGGCACAGACAATCTCTTCCGTTTCCCTGTCTGCCAGTACAAAAATATTGTCCTGCATGGACTCATAATATGACAACGGATAAATAGCCGTATAATCTGCCATGTTCCATCCTTGTATCCCCTCTTCGTCCATCCAGTGAATACGCTGCTTCACCAGTTCAAACATCACGCTTACTTCTTCGGGGCGGATTTTGCGGAAACAATACCGTTCCTTTACATTCATGGGTTCCTGCATCCTTTTCGTTCCTTTCCTGGACTTCTGCACCGTTTTTTATTCCTTCTCCTAAATAGAAAATGGCAGATTTTCTAAAATTTCGCTGTTTTGATTATAACAAAATCCAAGAAAATCTACCATATTTTCTTTTGGGGTATCGCAGGGAAAAATATAGCAGCATGTTGTGTCAGTCGCCTCTTTCTTATCGAGCATTTTAAAGCAACTATTTCAAATCTTTTATTTTGCTTCTCCTGTTTCTCTATCATTTAAAGCATTTTTTATTTTCTGTTCTTTCTGCTGTTCCAACATCTTTTCTCTTTAAAGCATTTATTCATTCCATGGTTATTTGCTGCTTCTTTTCCCTCAATTTTTAAAGCAATCTTCTAAAAAAATAATTTTTGCTGCTTTCTGATACTTTTTCTTTAAAGCATTTTATGTCAAAATTTTTTTTTGCTTCACCTTTTGATTTTTCTTGTAAAGCATTCTTATTCATTTCATGTTTTTGCTTTAAATTAAAATAGTTCTCTTCCCTATTCTACAACACTTTTTTACCATACTTCACTATACTGTCAATGTTTGTCATTTACACACCCGTCCTGAAATGCTATACTTTTTAACATGTCGTGAATGATAAGAAAGGGGATGATTATGAAAACTTACGTAATCGAAGTATGCGGCGTAAAGCGCCAGCTTCCTTTAATTAAAATCAATGACTCTCTGTCCTTCGGAAGCTTTGTGATTATCGGAGATACGGAGCTGATTTCCGCCTGTGCCGGTCCTTTAGCCGAAAAAATCGGTCCCGTGGATGCGATTGTAACAGCCGAAGCCAAGGGAATTGCCCTGGCATATGAAGTGTCCAGAAAGTTAAATCTGAAAGAATTTATTGTTGCCCGTAAGAGTGTGAAGAATTACATGCAGGATGTAGTTGCCCACGAGGTAAACTCCATTACTACCGCCGGTACCCAGAAATTATATCTGGACGGTATTGATGCTGCAAAAATCAAGGGCAAAAATGTCTGCATTCTGGATGATGTGATTTCCACCGGTGAGTCACTGCATGCTCTGGAAGAACTTGTAAAAGCAGCCGGTGCCAATGTTGTGAAAAAAGCTGCCGTTTTGGCAGAAGGCGCTGCCGCAAAACGTACCGATATCGTTTTCTTAGGCGAACTTCCCCTGTTTTCCACAGCAGAATAAAAAAGCTGAAAGGACCGTTCAGGCTGCCGTCTGCGGTCCTTTCCCATTTTAAATCTTATAACACGGCTTTTACGCGTCGTTGCGCTTTTTTCTTCTACGGCACGTAAACCAGCTTTTTAGAGTTCCTTTTCTATCGCTTCCATAATATCTGCCAGAATTTTGATACTTTTCTGCACACCTCCCTTGATTTCCAGCCTATGTCCAGCTCCTTCTATCTCGGTGAGGGGATAGTTGTACTGCCGGCTTATTTCCCGGAGTACCTCGTGATTTACCTTGTTATCCGCAGTACCGGTCACCATATATGCTATCTTCTTTTGCGTTTCCAGATAGGGCAAAGTCTGGTCAATAGGGGTCAGCATCACATGCGTAACATTTTGTAACCCGTAATCTTCTTCCAGATGCGCCGCCAGAACGGTTCCCATGCTTTTGGAAACAAACACAAGCTCCTCATACTCTTGCAACATGTCCTGCGGAAGCTTTTTCTTCAAGGCGTCATATTCCAGTTCTATGCACTCCTCAAGGGAAGAAGCCTTTGTGGCGGCGGTCTGGGCTTTTCCGTACCCTTCATACTTCACTTCGTATATCTCAAAACCGGCATTCTCACAAATGTCGCCTGCATAATACAAAAGCGGACAGTCCACGCTGTAATTTACTCCCGGGAACAAAATTGCTAATTTTTTCATACCATCACTCCTCATAAAAATGGGACCGAAGGAGTCCCATCAGAACCGGAACACATTCAGCCCGGTTTCTTCATCGTACTTCCGGTCAACGCTTCCGTCAATAATGTCTATCACCATCTCACAGGTATCGCTTACAACGGCTTTGTTCAGGTGTCCTCCGAATACCTCGCCTTTGTCGTTGCCGGCGCTCATGTGGATGTGGGTGTAAAATTCACCGTTCATGGTGTTTATGGTTCCCGTCAGAGACTTTGCAAGAATTTCTTCTCCCTTGTCCATTCTGGCTATAATTTTATTTCCAAATCTTCTGTACTCCATGGGTAAATCCTCCAAATTTATTGTATCAAACTTGCCTCGCTCATTGTAACATAAGTGGCATCATATTTCCATAACCCTCAGAAAGAGCCGCGATGCATAACCCCAAAAAGAGCCGGTGCATACCGGTGCATAAACACCAAAAGAGCCGGTGCATAAATTCCAGACTTATACACCGGTTCTTCCTAATCTGCTTTTCAATATGCTCTTAAAAGCTTCCCTCGGCGGTGATGTTTTCTGCGTCTTTCGCTGCATAGCCCTGACACAGGAAGCCCTTTACCACGCGGCCGTCCTGCAGGGTAATGTCACCCAGCACAAGCGGTTCCGCTACCCGGCTCATGAAACGTCCCAGCTTTGCAACCGGCAGGGCATACAAATCTACCTTAATGTAATTTCCCACACCCGCTGTCTTCATAAGACCCGGTTTTACAGGTGTGGTGTGCAGACGGTAAAGCTCATAATGCTCATCCGTGCAGGTGCTTTCCACATAGGAAGCCCCCAGTTCTTCCAACTGGTAAGCAAGGGAACCTCCCTTTTTGTGCAGCCCGCAGACGGCAAACAGCATGGTTTCCTGCTCTAAAAAGGCTGCCGCAAAGCCGCGCACCAGCGCCTCATTGTCGAAACGTCCGAATACCGTGATGCCGAAAGGTCTTGTCCTGTCGGAGGTGTCCTCCGGGATTGCCACTGCCGCTAAGTCAAGAAGATTGCAGTGGTTCGTGTAAAGTCCCATTTTGCTGTTGGTCTTGATGGGGTCTTCCCGCACCTCGTCGCGGGTAAAGGAGCCACCCGCCGTAGGCATAATCATGACCGCATCCTTTAAGAGCATGTGTGCTTTGTGCTTGTACGCCTGCAGCTCATGCAGGTTGCCGAACAGCTTTGCCGCCGTCTGGTCTTCCCTGCCGCCGGAGCGTAAAATCGTTTCGGTAACGGGGAAGGTGCTGCCGGGATGGGACTCCACAAAGCCTTTCAAATCTTCCCAGCGTTCTGCCACGTAAGCGCCCTCGTACAGAATAAGCGCCGCATCCTCAAACATCTTATAGTCGATTTCTTCCACGGGAATGCCCAGAGAACGTATTCTTTCCACTGCCGCATCCCATTTTTCTTCGTATTCCTCCGCCCACTGTCCGTAAAATTCCGGCTTGCTCTTCGGCAGATAAATCTTTGCCGGAAGCCTGTCCGCCTTGTTTTCGATTTCACGGGACCAGGGACACTCTTCATCAAAGCCTCTTGCCACGCTGTCCACGATTTCCGCTTCCTGCAGATTGCCGGCAAATACGGTTACGCAGTCAAGGGAAGCACAGGCGGGTACCACGCCCTTGGAGGACCAGGAACCCACGGGCGGCTTGTAGCCCACTAAGTTATTTAACATGGCGGGAACCCTGCCGGAGCCTGCGGTATCGGTACCCAGGGCAAAAGCGGTCAGTCCCAGTGCCACGCTGACAGCGGAACCGGAGGAGGAACCTCCGGAAATCATTTTCGGGTCAAGGGCATTATGGCACTCGCCGTAAGGGCTTCTCGTTCCCACAAGACCGGTGGCAAACTGGTCTAAGTTCGTCTTGCCCATGGGGATGGCACCCGCTTCTATGAGCTTTTTCACCACCGTGGCGCTTTCCCTCGGTGTATACGCATAGTCCGGGCAGGCTGCCGTGGTGGGTACCCCTGCCAAATCGATATTATCCTTGACGGCAAAGGGAACACCCCACAGGGGAAGCTCCTTATCCGTCTGATGCAGTGCCTGCAGGTACGGCTTCACGAACTCTTTTGTGGGAGGCACAATCCAGATGTTGTAGCCCTTATATGCCTCATTCCTTTTGATAATGGCATCCACCAGCTCCTCCGGGGTCAGGATGCCGTCCTTATATGCTTTCTTAATCCATGCAATCGTCAGTCTTTCCGGTATGTTCGTCATAGCCATCCTCCTTGTTATTTTATCGCCGCCAGCACCTGGCCGCCGTCCACTCTGTCGCCCGGTTTTACCAGAACCTGGGTGACGGTGCCGCATACGGGTGCCGTAATGGGAAATTCCATTTTCATGCTCTCCAAAATGGCAATCTCCTCTCCTTCTTCCACTCTGTCGCCCGGCTCCTTTAAGATTTTCCAGACACTACCGGGAATGGTGGCTTCCACGCCGTTTTCGCCTTCCTGTAAGGCGGCGGTGAAGCTCTGCAGGCTGTCCTCCGTTTCGGAGTCGTAATGGTCGAGCCCCTTTTCCTTCCACATCTGCCGTTCCTTTAAGAAGGACTCTTCCTGATGCTTTTTGAAGGCTGCCGCGCTATCCTTGATGGAAGCTAAATATTTTTTATAGTCACCTAAACAGAATTGTGTGTTTTCGATTTCAATGGGGAACTTGCCGCGCAGGAAATCGTCCCTGTCCTGTAAAATTTCTTCGGCGGAAACCGGATAGAACCGTATTTGGTCAAAGAAATTAAGAAGCCACGGCTTTTCTTTGGTAAAGTACTCCGTTTCCTGTAACGGGTTCCACATCTGGATGGTACGTCCCACGAGCTGGTAGCCTCCGGGGCCCTCCATGCCGTAGACGCAGAGGTAAGCGCCGCCGATACCCACGGCATTTTCCGGCGTCCAGGGACGGGCGGGATTATATTTGGTGGTTACCATTCTGTGACGGGGGTCCACCGGCACCGCCACCGGCGCTCCCAGATAAACATCCCCCAGCCCCAGTACCATATAGGAAGCCTCAAATACAATTTTCTTTACATCCTCAATGGAGTCCAGTCCGTTAATCCGGCGGATAAATTCCGGGTTACTGGGGCACCAGGGTGCATTGGGTCTTGTGGTTTCCTGATAACGTTTTGCCGCAAGCTGTGTCTGCGGGTCATCCCAGGAAAGCGGCAGATGCAGGATACGGGACGGCACGGTAATGTCATCCATATCCGGCAGGGAGGCATTCACCTCCACTACCCTTCTGCCCATTTCTGTGGGAGAAATTTTGTCCACGGAAAAATGTATCTGCAGAGAACGAATGCCGGGTGTCATATCAATAATGGGAAGGTCTGCGCCTTTCAGCGCTTCCATCAGGGCATGCGCCCGGAAACGCAAATCCAGGTTCAGCTCCATTTCCCCGAATTCCATCAGTATATTTTCTTCACCGGAAAGACGCAGCTTGTAGGAAATGCCGTCCTCTGTTCCTTCTTCCAGCACCGCGTAAGAGGGCTGTAAATCCTCTGCGAAAGGAGCGGGCACCGGACGGTAGCTGCCGTGAAGGTTGCCTTCCTCCGCCTCTCTTATGGCTGCTGCCTGCTTTAGGGAAACCAGTACAAAATGCACCATATCCCCGGGATGAAGCTGTCCCAATTTCCAAAGCTCTCCTTTGGCTGTGGTCACGGGACAGACAAAGCCGCCAAGGCTCGGTCCGTCGGGTCCCAGTAAAATGGACTGGTCGCCGGTCAAATCCAGTGTGCCGATGGCATAAGCGTTATCGTGGATGTTGGAGGGATGCAGTCCGGCTTCCCCGCCGTCCTCCCTTACCCATTCCGGGATGGGACCGTTTAAGCGGATGCCGGTACGGGCAGAGTTAAAATTTACCACATATTCGTGGGTTGTCAGCGTATGTAAATATTCCGGTTTTAAGTATTCTCCGGTGGGCTGCGGTCCGGGCAGGACGCCTATGGTCCAGTCCTTCGTAATGACCGGCAGGTATTCCGGATGGGCGGCTATCTGTACGGCAACGGGAGAAGGCTTCTCTGCCACGCACTCTTTGCGAAGCCTTAAGACATCGCCGGTACGCAGGATCCGTCCGTTGTGTCCGCCGAATTTACCGTCAATAAAGGTGGAGCAGGAGCCCATGACCTTGGGAATGTCCAGACCGCCCTTTACGGTAAGGTATGTCCGCATGCCACTCTTACACATGGAAAGCTTTAGGATTTCTCCCGCTTCCGCTGTCACTATGCGGTTCATGGGAATGGGGCTGCCGTCAAGCTGCGGCTCCATATCCGCACCGGTCAGACAAAAGCTTGCCTTCGTGCGGAACTGATAAGAACCGCCCTGCATGGTCATTTCCAGACCTGCCGCGCCTTCTTCGTTTCCCAGTATAACATTGCCCAGACGGAAATGGAAGTCGTCCATGGCGCCGCAAGGCGGAACGCCTACTGTCCAGAAGCCAATCATGCCGGGATAGTCCTGCACGGTGGTCTGGATGCCGCCGCTTATTACCTCTATGGCATTTTCTTCCGGGTGGAAACCGTCCAGCATCCTGGTGAAAAGTTTGGCTTCTTTGTAGTTTTCCGTCTGCAGCAAAGAAGTGAGATAGCTGATGTTGGTGGTGACACCGTAAAGTTTCGTTTCCTCAAGCACTTTTACCATCTTTTCCACGGCTTCCTTACGGTTCTTTCCGTGCACAATCACCTTGGCAAGCATGGGGTCGTAAAAAGAAGTGATTTCTATGTTCTTGCGAAGATAGGTTTCCACTCTCGCCTCTTTCGGAAATTCCACTTCGTCGATTTTGCCGCAGGAGGGACGGAAATCGTGGAAACAGTCCTCCGCATAGATACGGCATTCCAGTGCATGTCCTTCCGGTTTGTGAAGAAGGGATTTTAAGTCTTTCAGTTCTCCGGCGGCTTCCTTTACCATCCACTCTACCAGGTCAATTCCCATGACCTCTTCCGTGATGCCGTGTTCTACCTGCAGGCGGGTGTTCACTTCCAGAAAATAAAAGGATCGGTGTTCTTCGTCATATAAAAATTCCACGGTGCCGGCGTTGCGGTAACCGGCATATTTTGCCAGGCTTTCCGCCGCTTCGTACATCTTTGCCCTTACTTCTTCGGTCAGTCCCGGTGCGGGTGACTCTTCCACCACCTTCTGGTTTCTGCGCTGTACGGAGCAGTCCCGTTCGCCGATGGCGGTCACTTCCCCGTATTCGTTTCCGAAAATCTGCACCTCTACATGGCGGGCACGGCGGATGTACTTTTCCAAAAATACACCGCTGTCGTTGAAGTTTGCTTCTGCCAGATGCCGGACTTTGTCGAATGCATCCCTTAATTCCGCCGCATTTTCGCAGATACGGATGCCGATACCGCCGCCTCCGGCAGTGGATTTCAGCATTACCGGATAGCCGATGGCTTCTGCCTTTTCGACTGCCTCTTCCGCTTTCGAGAGAAGTCCCGTTCCGGGAAGCAGGGGCACATGGGCTTTTTCAGCCAGCTCCCTTGCCGGTACCTTTAAGCCGAACTGCCGGATATTTTCCACAGTGGGACCGATAAAAATTATGCCATTCTTTTTACAAAGTATGGCAAATTCGGTGTTCTCGCTTAAAAAGCCGTAACCGGGATGCACGGCATCCGCTCCGGTCTTTTTACAGGCATCTATGATTTTTTCTACGTCCAGATAGGTTTCCTTGGCGGTGCCGTCACCGAGGTAAACGGCTTCGTCCGCGCCTGCCACATGCAGGCTGTCCCTGTCTGCTTTGGAGTAGACAGCCACGCTGCCCACTCCCATCTTTTTTAGCGTCCGTTCAATCCGGACCGCTATCGCGCCTCTGTTGGCAATCAGTACTTTATGAAGCATAATCTATCACCTTAACTTTAATAAATGGAACTAATCCCAGATTAATAATCTCACCGGTGTCGGGTTGTATGCGTTGCAGGGGTTGTTAAGCTGCGGGCAGTTGCTGATTAAGATGCAGACATCCTCCAGCGCTTCCATTTCCACATACTTGCCGGGTGCCGATACGCCGTCATCAAATTTGTAGCCGCCCTCTTTTGTCAGGGGTACGTTCATGAAGAAGTTGATGTTGGGCGCGAGGTCGCGTTTCCGGATGTCCTCCGTGGTGTCCGCAAGCTGCAGCATAAAGCTGTCGCGGCAGTTGTGCATGTAGCGTTTTTCCCTCGCATAACGCACGGTGTTGGACTGGGAGGAGCAGGCGCCGCCAAGGGTGTCATGTCTGCCGGTCTTGTCTGCGATGATTTTAAGAAGGGGCTTTCCGGACTCGGCTCTTAAAATCGTTCCGGTGGTCAGGTAAATATTCTTTTGTGCCACGATGGTGGCAATGGCGCCGTAATGGTCTTCGGGGTTGTGCAGGTCATAAAAAGTGGTGTCCACTGCCTGGTTTCCTTCCAGGTCCAAGATACGGAACTTCTGTCCTTTCTTTAATTCGTGGAGCCAGCCGAGTCCTGCATCCAGTACCTTATCGTATACGGCATCTTCTATTTTCAGTTCGCTTTCTTTTTCTACAAATCCATACATAATAATCGCCATCCTTTCCCATTAAATTCCCAGTAAGTTGTTGTAGTCCCAGGTGTTTTCAAATGCACGGTAGTTCTCGGTTCTGCTCTGTACGCAGGGGTCTAACAAATCTACGGGAGGTGCATCGTAAACTTCCATGGTAACCGGTACGGAAGGATATTCCTTCGCCGGGTCTAAGGGGTTCGGTGTATTGGAAACAATAAAGATAATGTCCATTTCGGTACGGAGGGTTACCGTATCACCGTATTTGCAATGGTCGGATACATAATGCATGCTGCCGTCCTCTTCCACATAAACCTTGGAGAACAGGTTGACGCAGGGAACCAAATCCCTCTTGGACATGTTGTTTCTGACTAATTCCACCTTGAAGTTTTCTTCGCCGCAGCGGTAATAATCGTTGCCTTCCTTCTGGTAGGAGGTCTTTCCGTATTTTTCATCCGTCATCATCCGGGTGGTATGACCGGAAATGGTGTCGTTCCAGCCGGTGGAGTCCTGTACGATGGAAGCAAGGACGCGTCCGTTGTCACTCATCAGTACATTGCCCGCTGTCAGGTGGTAGGTGTACTGTGCCTTTGTGGAGTCCGGCATGTTGTACCTTTCCGAAGTATCTCTCATATTGTAGAGAAGAATGGAAACATTGGCGTCGTCACCCAATGCCTTAAAATGAATATATTTGCCTTTTCCGATGCAGCCCGACCATTTTTCACCGGGCTTGAATTCCTTAGTAAAAATCTTCTGCATAACACATTCCACCTTTCTTTTGTGTTTCCTTTGTTTTGTAAATCATGGTTCTATTGTAGTCCTTTCGGAAGTATTAACAATTATCCATGAGTTGTATTTTTATGGTACTTTTCCGGTACTTTTTTAATTTTCCTGAAGTTCATATGCCTGACGGAGCTGGCTGCGGCTTCCCACATGGCATTTATCGAAAATGTTCACCACATGCTTTTTCACCGTGGAAAGAGAAATGCTTAAGTCATCCGCAATTTCCTGATTGCTTTTTCCGTCCATTAACAGGGTGAAGCTTTCCCTCTCCCTTGCCGTCAGTCCCATCCGGTCCGCAAAGCGGACCATTTTTTCCGCCTGTCTGTTCTGTGCCAGACTCTTTTTCCCTAAAAACAACTGATAGAGTTTTTCCGCCAGATGGTCCTGCAGCAAATTCAGGATAAACATTTCCTTGTCCGTAAAATCCCCCAAAGTTTCGCTGCGGAAAAAATTTAGGACGCCCAGCATCTGATTGCCCTTCCAGAGCACGCAGCCGGCGCCGTAGGGAATGCCGTTGGGCTCCATGAAGTGACAGAAGATTTCCGTCTTGGTGCGCAGCCTCTCATCCATGATGTCCGTATCCCGGTAGCAGGCGCTTTCCTTAAACAGGGAGATAAAATACTGCAGGTAGTCCTTGGCATAGTATTCTTTCAGGTAAACGGAAAACAGCTCGTCATCCATGCCCTCCGCCGCAGAATAGCCGGTTTCTTCCCGGACCGCCTCGGTTTCATCGTAAATCAGGAAATAGCCCATGTCGTAGGGCACCAGGTTTCGGCATATTTTCAGAATGTGGGAGGCAAATTCTTCCATAGTTTTAATGCTGTATATTTCCAAAATCACTTTATTCAGGGTTATCCACTCTTTTTCTTTCAGTGTTTCCATACGCGTCTCCCTTCTCCCGGACACCTGCCTGCTTTCCGGCGCATGTCCAACGGCACCCGTGTCTCATTTGCTGTTTCCTATTTTCTGGTTCCTTACTCCGCCCGCCGCAGGCAGTCCACCGCAGTGGCAGCCAACACGCCCGCCGCAAAGCGAAGCCCCTTGTGGGCAATGCTGCTTTTTCCCTGCGCTACCACGGCTTTCGTATGCTCCATGGTGTTTGCCGCCCAGGTGCAGCCCGCAAACTGCGCCGTGTCGCAAATGCCGCTCACATCTCCCACATCCGTGGAATAATAATGAGGTGCGTCATCCGGCATATAGGGCAGGACAAAGTCGTAAATCACATCCTGCATGTGGGCGGTAAGCGTCGCTTTCATGGCTTCCCCATCCGGGTAGCGGTCGCATTTTGTGAGCAAATCCTCCAGTGTATTGTAGGGATTTTGCTTCGCAATCTCCGCAGCCTGCCGGCGTTCTTCCTCCGTGTAGAAAATGGGCGTTGCCTGACACATGTTTTCGTACAAAAGCTTCTCCAGGCGGTGGCAGGGACGAAGCTCCTCCACCCGGGAAACCTCCCGGTACTCCACGGTGGTTTCCGTCATCAGCGCCGCTCCTTTGGCAATGTTAATGATGCGGCTGCTCACTTCGTCCACATAAGAGGACTTCGGCGCCCGTATCTGGTAAAGAACCGCCGCTTCTTCCGGCACTGTGTTGGGGCTTTTGCCGCCGGCATCCTGATAGGCGTAATGAATGCGGGTGTCCTGCAGCACATGCTCTCTTAAGTAATTGGCTCCCACGTTCATCAGCTCGCAGGCATCCAGGGCGCTTCTGCCCAGATGCGGGGCAATGGCGGCGTGGGCGCTTTTTCCGTGAAACGTAAACAAAATCTGACAGTTGGCAAGACTGCTGCCGCTGGTAATGGCATTGTAGTCCGCCGGGTGCCAGGTAAGCGCCTCCCGCACTCCCGCAAAAACGCCCGCCTTTACCATCCGGCTTTTTCCGGCGCCGCCCTCCTCTGCCGGGCAGCCGTAAAGCCTTATTTCGCCGGAAATGTTTTTTTCCTTCATATACTGCACCGTGGTTTCAAAGGCAAGTAAAGAAGCCGCACCCAAGAGGTTGTGTCCGCAGCCGTGTCCCAGATTGGGCAGGGCATCGTATTCCGCAAGCAGGGCAATGCAGGGTCCGTTTTCTCCCTGTTTATAAGAAGCCACAAAAGCGGTAGCTATGTCTGCTGCGTGTTCCGTAACAGTCATCCCTTGCCGCTTCAAATAATCCGTATAGGTCTTGTATGCAAAAAACTCTTCGTATTTGATTTCCGGATGGTCATAAAGACCATCCGCTATCTGTTCAACGGAAGGAGCAAACGCTGCTGCAATCTGCTCCAGTTCCCGTATTTCTTCTTTCTTCATAGGCTCACCATTCCAAATCGTCCACACTCATAACGGCTCCGGTCTGGAAATATTCCATGTTTTCAAAAGCCGCCTCTGCCACATCCAGAGGACTGTGGGTATGACATGCCTCTCTTAATACGTGGATGTGATAGTTTAACTGATGCGCTTCCACAGCGGTGAAATGCACGCAGATGTCCGTCATGCCGCCGCAAATGAAAAGATGTTCCACGCCCTTGCAACGGAGCAGGATTTCCAAATCCGTACCGAAGAATGCGCTGTATCTTCTTTTGGGTATCGTATATTCGCCTTCAATGGGAGCGGCGCCCTCCCAGAAATAGGAGTCCTTTTCCAGACAGTGCACATGCTCGGAGCCGTCTAACTCCCTGCCGAAATCGGATAAATCGTCCCGGTGCAGTTCAATGATGTGGATAATGGGGAAGTCCTTCTTCTGGCGGAAGAAGTCCACAACCTTCACGATATTTTCATGGTAATATTTAATTCTCTGCTGCTGTTCTTCGCCGTCATATACGGGCATATGCACCTTGGATGCCTGCACATCCACCAATAATAAAGCACTGTTTTCCGGTATTTTCATAGCTGTCACTCTCCTCTCCTACACCTCTGCCGTCAGAATGTCTTCTGTGGTAATGTTGGACTCTCTCTGCAGATATTTCATGTTCTTCAGGGCATATTCGTGTGCCTTCCGGGAAGAACCGGTCACGCTGTCCGTTACTACATAGAAGTGGTAGTTCCACTGGTGGGCATCCACGGCGGTGAAATGCACGCACACATCGGTGAGTCCGCCGATTAAAAACAGGGTGTCCACCTTCAGGCAGCGGAGCAAAATGTCTAAGTCCGTGCCGATGAACGCGCTGTATCTTCTTTTTACAATGAGGTAATCGTTGCCTTCCGGCCTCGTAATGGGGAGATATTCCACCGCCTTCGTTCCTTCCAGGCAATGCTCACCTTCCACGCCGTCAAGCTCCCTGCCGAAATCGGATTTGTCCGCTCTGTGGCATTCCCTAATCTGTACCACCGGAAGGTTGTGCTCCCGGAAAAATTTAATAATTTTCGGAGCGTTTTCATAGGTGTGGGAACCCTGCATAACGGGAATACCGTCGTTCATGCCGTCCTCTGCCTCTCCGTCCTGTAAATCAATCACCAGTAATGCACTGTTTTTGGGTATTTTCATATTCCTCATCCTTTCTGCCATTGGCATTTCCTATTTCTGCGGTTACAGGGACAGGGTATGCAGCCACTTTCCCGACCGGTATCTGAAAAATCCTATCAAAAGCTTGTAAGTTTCCACACATACATATGCCATGAATACCCACAGAAGAGGAAGCTTAAGCACATCTCCCAACAGGAGGGTAAGAGGCATGCCCACCATCCAGATACCGCCGGTATCCATCAGCAGGACAAATTTAATATCGCCGCCGCTGCGGAACAGTCCCTCAATGTTCATGGAGTTATAGCAGCTGAGCGGCAGGTAGCAGCACATCACCGTAAGGGTTTCCCGAAGGAGCATTCCCGTCCGGGTGCCTGTCAGGGAATAGGCTGCGGTAATGGGGAAAATCAGGGCAAAAAGTCCTAACCCCACCATGGCTCCCATGCACACCGCCAGCCGGTGGAACCGCCCGCCGCAGACAAACACATCCTTTTTGTTGCCTTTGCCGATTTCGTTTCCCACAATCACGGCTGCGGAGCTCGAAAGGGATAAGCCGAAGGTCTGCACCATGGTCTGCAGGGTGTTCATAATGCTCATGGCTGCCAGCTCCTCCGTTCCCATGTGGCCGTAAACCACTAAGTAAACCGAAGTACCGATGCCCCACAAAAATTCATTGGAGGCAAGGGGCAGCGCTTTTTTGATAAAAGTAACAAATTCATGGCCTTTATACCGGAACATTCCCCGGATGTCCTGTATCACTTCGTTGCGGCTGGCTATCAGGTAGATAATGAGGATAGTCAGCTCCACGCTTCTGGTGGCTACGGTGCCGATGGCAGCTCCCACCACGTTTAACCGGGGCATACCGAAGTTGCCGAAGATAAAGGCGTAGTTGGCAAAAATATTCATAAACACGGAACCGATGGCGGTCGCCAGTACAATTCCCACTCTCGTCTGTCCTCTTAACAGGTAGTTAATGGGATAAATGAAGCTTAAGAGCAGATAGGAAGCGGAAATGGCACGCAGGTAGCCTACACCGCTGTCAATTACCGCCGTATCCGGGGTAAACAGCGACAGGCATTGTCTGGGAAAAAGCAGCGTCGCCAGTGTCACAAGCACACCGAGTGTCACGGTGATGGAACAAGTCATGCCCATGATTTTCCGGACACCCTCCACGTCCTTTCTTCCCCAGTACTGGGAAACGAACATGACGCAGGCACAGCAGGTTCCGTATAAGACCAGGTAGAAAAGGGAGTAGATTTTGTTGGCAACGCCGACGGCGGCAATCTCCGATACTCCTAACTTTCCTACCATTATCTGGTCTATAAAGTTCACACTGGAGGTCAGAAGTGACTGCAGCATCAGGGGCAGAACCGTCTTTAATGTAAGGGAATAAAATTCTTTCCTGGTCATCTTCTTTCCTCCTTTCTGACATGTAAATGGTTAATTCAGGTTGTTCCTTTGAATATTTTTTCTTAAAATTTTTGTTTAGTCCATCTTGGAGCTGGCTGCCAGCTTCAGTTCGGTCCATACTTCATCGTAAATCAGGGAAGCTTCGCCGATGTTTGCCATGTAATGGGTGGTTGCGGGGTCCACATCCGGGTAAGCAACCTGCATCAGATCTTCGGAAATACCGGCATCGATTGCATCCTGTTCTACCTGGGTGTTGCAGTAGCCGTAGCCCCAGTTGGTATCCTCACCCTTTCTGGTCAGATACTCTTCGGAAATAATGGCGTCGATAAAGGCATAAGCGGCATCCATGTTGGCGCCCTTGGGAACTACAAAGCTGTCAATAAACATGTGCATGCCTTCGGAAGGAATAACAAATTCCCAGTTGTCCATTTCCTTGGCTGCTTTGTATTCGGAACCGGTAGCAATTACAAGAACGTTTGCTTCGCCGTTTAACAGCATCTTGTAGTCGTTGTAGGTAAAGGCATGTACGTTGGGAAGAAGCTCGGTGAGCTTTTCGCCCGCTGCCCGGATTGCAGCTTCGTCAGTGGCGTTGAAATCATTGCCGTTTACCAGGTTGGTAATGCAGAGCGCCATTCTTTCGTCATCGGTAAAAGCAATCTGACCTTCCAGTTCCGGTTTCCACAAATCCGCATAGCTGGTGATTTCGGTATCAACGGCATCTCTGTTGATTAAAATACCGATACCGCCGCCGGAATAGGGAACGGACCACTTGTTGTCCGGGTCATAAGAGGGACTTAAGTACTGTTCGCCAAGATACTGGTAATTGGAAAGCTTAGAGGTATCGATTTCTTCCAGCTCATCCTGTGCTACCAGTGCTTCGATGACATAGTCGGAACACATTGCCACATCATACTGGGTGGAGTTGGACATTACCTTGGTTTCCATTTCTTCCAAAGAAGAAAACTGTGTGTAGTTGATGGTGTAACCGGTCATTTCTTCCAGCTTTTTAATGGCTTCATCGTCAAAACCGGACCAGGCAAGCAAATTCAGTTCGCCCTTGCTGCCGGAAGCAGATGCGGAAGTGTCCTCTCCGTCCGATGCAGATGCGGGAGTGCTTTCACTTCCCTGTGTGGTGGATGCGCTTTCGTCACCGCAAGCCGCAAGGCTGAACACCATGGTGGATGCTACGAGTAAGGCTAAGATTTTTTTCTTCATAATGTTGTCCTCCTACTTGTTTTTTGCAATGCTTCTATTTTGAATGACCTGCATAATGACGCCGATGGTAACGGTGACAATGATAAGCAGGGTACTCAAAGCGTTAATGGTGGGCTTCATGCCCGATTTCATCTGTCCGAAGATATACATGGAAAGTGTGGTATCCTTGGGACCTGCCACGAAGAAGGTGGTAAGCACATCCTCCAAAGAGAAGGTAAAGGCAAGCAGTCCGCCGGAAAGCATTGCCGGTACCAGGTTGGGGAGCAGCACCTTGGTGATGACCTGTATCTGGGTGCATCCCAAATCCTGCGCCGCTTCTTCGATGGACTTGTCAAAGCCGTTTAACGCCACACGTATGTTGTTGAAGCAGACCGGCATGCAGAAGGTTACGTGGGAAATGATAATGGTAACCTTGCTTAAGCTGATGTGCATGATGTCGAACAATGACAAAAGGGAAACACCAAGCAGCATCGCCGGTACAATGGTGGGAATGTAAAAGAAAGAGTCAAGCAGGTTCTTTCCTTTGAATTCAAATTTGTGAAAGCCGATGGCGGCAAAGGCGCCGAGCAAAATGGAAATTGCCGTGCTGGTGCAGGAAACAATGAGGGAATTGATAACCGCCTTTTTTGCATCCTGTGCCGCAAACAGCTCCTTGTACCACCTTAAGGTAAATCCGCTCCAGCCCATATCCAGTTCCGAATTGTTAAAGGAATAGGTAACCATCATGACGATAGGTGCGTAGAGCAGAATTAAAAACAGTAAAATGTAGAATATGGCTCCGGGCCCAAGTTTTTTCTTCATATCAATACGACCTCGCTCTCTCTATTTTATTCTTTATCATAATGATGGCGGTGCTGATAATCATAACCACTACGGAAAGGGCTGCGCCGAGAGGCCAGTTCTTTGCCGTAGAGAACTGGGAGGATATCAGGTTGCCGATGATAATGGTTTTGCCGCCGCCCAGGGCATCCGCGATGTAGAAGTTAAACATGGCGGGTACAAATACCAAAACCAGACCGCCCATGATGCCGGGAATGGAAAGCGGGAAAATTACTTTCCGAAAAAGCTGTCCCGAGGAGCATCCCAAATCTCTTCCGGCTTCCAGTACCGCCGGGTCGATTTTCTCCAGACAGGAGTAAAGCGGCATAACCATCATAGGAACCAGACTGTATACCAGACCGAAGTAAACGGCTCCCGTGGTATACAAAATCTGAATGGGTTCCTTGATGATGCCCATTCCCATCAGGAAGTTATTGATGAGTCCGTTCTTGGATGTAAAGTTCATAATCGCGTAAATGCGGAGCAGCGAGTTAATCCAGAAGGGTATCATAACCGCAATGATTAACAGGTTCTGTATCTTTTTGCTCGCCCGGGAACAAAAGTAAGCGTAGGGGTAAGCAATCAGGGTAACCAGCACCGTAACAATGGCTGCCATCTTTAAGGTACGGAAGATAACCTGCATATACACCGCTTTTGTCAGGGTCTTGTAAGCTCCTAAGGAAAAGCTGTAAACGATGTTGCCGAACTGGTCCCTCGAACAGAAGCTCACCAGAATGATGTAAATGAAAGGGAATACAAAAAACAGTACCGTCCAGAGGGACATGGGACCGATGGTCAGAAGTACGTTTCCGACAACACCCTTTTTTCTCTTTTTCTTTGTCTTCGTTTCCATCCGCTACACCTCCTCATCTTCCACCAGTATGCAGCGCTTTTTGCTGAAGCAGACCTTCACGTAATCGCCTCGCTTGTAGGTTTCTCCCTTTCTGGCGTACCGGGTAATCTTTACGACTTCGCCCTCCGGTGTGTGAAGGATATGTCTTCTTAAGTTGCCGATGTAAATCTGTTCTTCGTAGATACAGGTGATGGTATTGTATCTGTCCTCTTCGTAGTTGTCCAGATAGTCCACAAAGTGCATGTTTTCCGGTCTGACACAGACGCATATTTTCTGTCCGTCCCTGTACTTTTTCTCCGTATCGTAAACGGTAAGTATCTGGTTGTGCAGGTTGACCGTCGTCTTGTCGCTATCCTGGGAAACAATAAAGCCGGTTAAAATATTGGTCTCGCCGATGAAGTTGGCTGCAAATTTTGTTTTGGGCGTATCGTAAATTTCCTCCGCCGTGCCGAGCTGTTCGATGTTGCCCTTGTTCATGATGGCGATACGGTCGGAAATGGTAAGCGCTTCTTCCTGGTCATGGGTGACATAGATAAAGGTAATCCCCAGTTCTCTCTGCAGATGCTTTAATTCAATCTGCATTTCTTTGCGGAGCTTCAAGTCCAGCGCTCCCAGAGGCTCATCTAAAAGCAGTACTTTCGGCTCATTTACTAAGGACCTTGCAATGGCAACTCTCTGCTTCTGTCCGCCGGAAAGCTGGGAGGGCTTTTTGTTGATGTGCTCCTCTAATTTGATAAGCTCCACCATCTTGTCCACTTTTTTATCGATTTCCGCCTTGGGAAGCTTCTTTAACTTTAAACCGAATGCGATGTTGTCCCGGATGGACAAATGGGGAAACAGCGCATAGTTCTGAAAGACGGTATTGACATCTCTTAAGTTTGCCGGTACGTTGTCACAGTCGGTATGGTCGATGAAAATCTTGCCGTCCGTGGGGTCTTCAAATCCGGCTATCATACGGAGGGTAGTCGTCTTACCACAGCCGGAAGGTCCTAAGAATGTCATAAATTCACCTTCCTTAACAGTAAGGTTGATGTGGTTGACTGCCGTCATGTCTCCGAATTGTTTTGTTACGCCTATGAGTTCAATCATGTTATTTTCTTTTTTCATAGCTTTCACCTTCCTGCTTCCTGTCTGAAACCGCACCGTTTTCCTTATTTTTCCAAAACAAAAAGGAGAGCAAATACTGAATTCGCTCTCCTTTGAGTGTTGGTTGTCATACGTTTTTGGCTTCTTGTTTTGTGTTATTACGCACTATATACCTTTGTGTAACACAAAGGTCAATACATTTTGATAAATTTTTTTAATTTTCTTTTCCGTCGGTTTTCCGCACCGGGATTTCCAGCTTGTAAATGACTTCTTCCGGGTTGTTGGTAAGAGAAATGTCAATGATGTCCCTTTCGTACAGATACCCTGTAATTTCATAGCTGTTTTCCAAAAGATACCGGCGTATTTGGGTAAGCTGGGGTGACTTCGCCGTCAGCATCCCTTTTCCAAAGCAGACCAGATAGTCCGCCTCCGGCAGCTCCGTCAGTTCGCCGTAACGGATTTTTTCCTCACAGATGCCGTAAGGCAGCGCCGGATAGCGCAGCAGCCTTTCCTTTCCGCCGTGCAGAAAGGAAACCGGGTCTATAAGGGAGCCGGAAATATTGGTGCCGAATACATTGAAATCATCCGACAGATTTTTCCGCAGTCTGGTAAATTCGTAAATAAAGTCGCTCAAATCCTTTTCCTTTGCCCGGGAGATGACCATGCTCCGTTTGCCGATGTGGGTGATGCTCCATTGCTTTAAGGAAAACAGCTTTTCATTCTTTACCATATTGATGTAGGTGGTTTTCTGCTCAATCTGCAGAAGCATTTTCTGCTTCTCGGCAATTTCCTGCCGCAGCTCGTCCGCCTTCTTTGATAAAATTTCGTAGGAATTCTCCACATTCCTGTGGTTCATGAACTCCTGTATTTCTTTCAGGGGGAGTCCCATATCCCTTAGGTCCATGATGGTGTCGAAAACCTCCACCTGCTCCGTGGAATAGTACCGGTAACCGGTGTCCGGGTCCACGTAGGCGGGCTTTAGGAGTCCTATCCTGTCGTAGTGCCTCAGGGTTTCCGTAGTAGCATTCCGAAGCCTTGCAAGCTGTGTGATGTTTAAATAATTCTCCATGGCTGCACCTTCTTTCAGTGTGTCCATTTTTTTTGCTAATGTTTCTTTCAGTTTCTCTTTTTTGCAGCGGTCACAAGCGTTATTGCCAGATTTACTGCCACTTATTTATCATTATTTTTCACTATAACATAGTTGCCAAAAAATGTAAAATTGTGAAGTCGTTATTTTTTCTCCAGTCTATCGCAAAACTTGTGCAAAAAATTTCTTTCTATTTTCGCCATTATACCATATAATATTTTTATGAAACTATATAATAGTGTAGGAGGAGAACACATGAACTTTGAAGAACTGATGGCATATGCCAAAAAGACCGACTGTTCCGATATTCATATCACGGTCGGCACCAACTTAGCGGTACGTCGTTACGGTACTCTGGAAATTCTTCCCGACTGTCCCACAGCGGAAGAGTCCCGCAACATGATTTTTGCCATTCTGGACCAGAAGCAGGTAGAGTTAGTCACTTCGGGGGAAGACTTGGACGTAGGCTGCATGCTTCGTGACGGTACCCGTATTCGCGCCAACATTTACCACCAGCGCAACAATTTAGCGGCAAGCATCCGTCTGTTAAAGCAGGAAATTCCCACGTTTTCCCAGCTCGGTCTGCCCGATGTAGTCAGAGAGCTTTCCGAAATGCCCAGAGGTCTTGTCCTGGTTACCGGTCCTACCGGAAGCGGTAAGTCCACCACCCTGGCATCCATGGTTGACCACATCAACAAGACCACTTCCCGCCATATCATGACCATTGAAGACCCTATTGAGTATGTTTACCCGCATAACCGCGCCATGATTCATCAGCGTGAAGTCGGAAAGGACGTGCCTTCCTTTGCTTCCGCTCTTCGTTCCGCCCTGCGTGAAGACCCTGACATTATCTTAGTAGGTGAAATGAGAGACTTTGAAACCATCAGTGCCGCTATCAGCGCCGCTGAAACCGGTCACCTGGTGCTTTCCACCTTACATACCACCAGTGCCGCCCAGACCGTCGAACGTATCATCGATGCATGTCCCATTGACGGACAGGCCCAGATTCGTTCCCAGTTTGCCAGCGTTATCCGCGGTGTCATCACCCAGCAGCTTCTTCCTTTAGCTGACGGCAGCGGACGTGTCATCGCAACGGAAATCATGATTGCCAACGTGGCAATTTCAAACCTCATCCGTGAGAACAAGACCATTCAGATTCCCAGCATGCTGCAGTCCGGCAGAAAAGAGGGCATGCACTGCTTGAACGACGACCTGATTGCTCTTGTCAACGACGGCAAGGTCACCCGCGATGAAGCCCTGAAGGTTTCCTCCGACCCTGCCTCCCTGGAGAAGGCGCTGTACTAAGTGCGAACTGCGCCGCACGGGCTGCTTCACATGGCATGTGCCGCATCGTGCGTGCTTTTTGCATAATGTGTGGTTGCTTATTTACAGAAAAAGACCGGTGCCGCCGTCCCTTATCGGGACAGCGCACCGGTTTCTTTCTTGTCATAAATATGGGAGAGGGCTCATTTCCGCGTAGGATTTTTGGGGGGCTTACGCGGATTTTGACCCGTTTCCCTCTTTCCCACGTAAACCGTTTTCAAACTTTACACGGATTTTGACCCATTTCCCGCATTTCCGCGTAATCTGGTTTTAAACCTGTCGGAAGCCCTCGCTTACAGGCTAATTCCCCCGCGTGCGGCTTCATTCTGCCTGTCATTTTCGTATTCCTGCCACTCATCTTTGGCGGCAATATCTTTGGATATATACGTGCAATCGCAGACACTTCCTCCTGTCGCAAGAGTTTCTTTCCGCAGGAAAATGTGCTTTTGCACCTCACAATATGCATAGTCCATCATACACATAGCTGGGGTTAATTCGGGATGTCCCTTGGCTTTGAAATAATCATAAATTCCACATCTGTGAAACTCCGCCGTAAATCTTTTATCCCCTACGTCCGTAATTTCGTACTGCCATGTATACGGATGTGTCGCATTCCGGCTCTTTTTCGCCACTTCCTTCTGATATTCAATACGCTTCTCACTGGTCATATCCACACTTGCCAGCAGGTTACTCGCCAGCTTTGACGTTAATACCACATTTCGGCAGAACTGACTCAGTTCATTGACGCCGGGCTTTTCCTCACAGCTTGCATATAGAGAATAAATCATAACTCCGTAGGTCAAATTTGTTTTCAGGACATCACCTGTCCCATACTCGTCCAACTGTTGCAGTTCCTGTTTATACAACCTTCCGGCTTTCTTATAAACCTTTTTCGGATTTTCGCTTGTCAGCAAAGGGATGTTTTTCAACATTCCTTTTTTATATATCAGCCAGCTCAGCTTAATGAACATTTCCTCTTTCATGGCTTTCCCCCGTGTACTTTATAATATCTCTCATAAAATAAAGTATCATTTTCCCGAAAGGGATGCAATCGCCTCCATGTCGCTGACGAAATTGTCCATATCGTCAGCGGCATTGCCCGGCTTATAGGAAATTCCATAGCAGGTTTCATCGTTCAATTTGATAATGATTGTGCACTCTGCTTCCGTGCCTGTGATATCTTCATCCGAACTTTCCTTGGGAGCTGCCCAGTTGCAGATATTGTTCTTGTCCATGCTGTCCATGACAACCTTTTTAACCGTATCGTCCGCATCCCGTACAATATCAGCCGCAGTTATATTATTCAGACTTCCGCTTGCGGAAAATACCTTTCCCAGTTCAAAATCAAGAATGGTTATCTGACAGGTTTCTCCCTTTACATCTTCAATGACAACCATCTCTGCCTTATCCTGATATTCCTGCAGGAATTTGTCCGTTGTAACTTTCATGGATGTGTAATCGGGGATTTCGGTTTTATTCTCCATGGCTTTGTAGTCGTTGAGTAAAAACTGCAGGTCACCTTCCCCAATGTTGTCATAAGTCAGTCCATAATAGCTGACAAAGGCATCAAAATCGACTCCCTCAAATTCGGACTCATCTATACCGAATTCTTCACACACATATTCCGGGGTCAGAATACCATCGTTGTCTGCGGTGCCCTTATCCGTACCGCAGCCAGCCAGTAAAGATACACACAAAACCAACAATACAAAATATCTCTTTTTCATGCAATTTCCTCTTAAATTCTGCTCTCATGACAGGTGAAGTAGAGCACCTGGTATTCTTTGGAGATAGCCCGTAAGAACCCTTTGGCAAGCTCCATTTTTTCTTTGTCCAGATTGACAAACGGGTCATCCATGACAAGGAAGGGCTTTTCTTCCTTATACATGGCATCCACAAGCGCCATACGCAGGCAGATGTTTACCAAATCCTGCCAGCCGCTGCTGAGTGCGGTAATCTGTCTTCTGCCGCCGCTTTCTTCCTTCGTCAGGCTGATGTTGGCATCCATTTTGTATTCCCTGGGCAGGCATCCGGTCAGCATTTCATAATATTTGTTAAAGCCGTTCATGATGGGGTCACGGTATCTGGCGGTCAGGTTTTCCTTCGCCTGTGACAAATACTGCTTCGTTTTGTCCACTACATCATATCGGTGAGCCAGCTCCTCTTTTTCTTCCGAAAGCTGCTCCAGACGCTCCTTGGCTTCCTCCACGCTTCCGACGCGTTCCCTTAATTCCTCCATCTGCTTTTCGTAAGCCCGTATTACTCTCTCGGTGTCCGAAATATCTGTTTCCAGCTTCTGCTTCTCCGCCTGGATTTCTTCCTTGCTGCGCACCTGTGTGCCCGCCGCTTCTGCCGCAGCCGCCTGCACATCTGCATTGCTTTCTTCAAATTCCTTTAACTTGGAAGAAGCCTTTTCCAGCTCTTCATAGGCAGCATGGTAACGGATAAGCTGCTCGTGAATATCCTTAAGCTGCTTTACCCGGTCGGGGTGGGGCGTCTGACCGATTTTCTGAAGGAAAGCGCCAATCACTTCGTCCGCATCCTCATAGGCTTCCTTTGCCTTGTCGAAAGCGTCCTTCTTGCGTTTCAGCTCGCTGTATTCCAGTGCCTCCCGCCACAGAAGTTCAAAGCTTTCGGAAATGTTGTTTTCGTTAATATGAATGGTAGGGTAAAACTTCCGCAGATAAGCCGTAATGTCCGCCAGCATTTCCTCTGCCCGCGCTACTTTTTCCGGCTCGGCAGCCTGCTCTTTTTTCCGGTGCAGCCTATCGTATTCTGCCTCATCTCTCCGCATATCGTAAAGGACAGCTTCCACGGTATCCGGGTAGCCGCGCAGCTCAAAATCACGGAAAAACAACTGCATTCTGTCCTCCGCCGCCTTGATGCCTGCTTCGTCCTCTTCCACTTCTTTGGCATAACCGGCTGCCTCTTCCTTGCCGGTGGGACGGTTCATCACCGCCAGTCCCAGCATAAGTATGCCTGCTGCCAGTCCCATGATAGCCGCGGGAGTGCTTACTAAAAACAGCACGCCGCCTGCGATAAGCAGAATAGCGCCGAGCGCCAGAAACAGGAAAAACAGTCTTTCCTTATGCTTGTTCTGGTTCTGCAAAAATTCCGCCTGGATTTTTTTATGTACCAGTTCCGCCTTCACCGCCTTTTTGCGGTTCCAGTCTGCCAGCATATCATCGATTTCATCTTTTCCCGCCATGCCCTTCGGATAGGTTTCCGACAAAATCTGCAGGCGTTCCTCTTCTTCCCGGGAAAGTCTGCTCGCTGCAAGTTCGCCCTGCGCCTCTTTGTAACGGGAAATCTGCTCCTTCCGGGAAAGCAGCTCTGCCTGTTCCGGCAGCCCCGCCGAAAACGTATGTGCCAATGCTTTCCGCCGTTCCTCGTCCTCGGCAAGCAGACGGTTTTCCTGCATAATGCTCTTCTCTCTGTCCAGCTCCCTGCCCAGTTCCTGCATGTTCGCCAGTTCATCCTCTTCGGGAACACTGCCCGCAAACAGGGTTCTCTTTAAGCGTACCTCTTCTTTTTTCTCTTCGTAGTCCCGACGCAAATCCTGTAAGGAACCGGTCAGTAAGGAGCGGGAATATTCCTCATCCACTTCCTTCTGCCTTGCCTTCATCTGCCGGCAGGTTTCCTTTTCTTTCAGGTATCGTTCTTCCACATCCTGCAACGTACCTTCCACGGTTTCCTCCTGCCGCACTTCCGCACTTAAGGAGCCGATTTCCGAGGCAAGCTTTTTAATCTGTCCGGTGGAACGGGTGGGGGAAAGCCGGTTCATCTCATCCGCCATGGCTTTGATGACGCTTTCGTAGTTGGTCAAATCGTCCGTGGCGTCCGTCAGGTTGCCGATTTTCGCATTGATGCTGTCGCTGACGCCACATTTTCCGTCCTCCTGCACATTTACCTCATTCTGCGCCACAAACACCGTGCGCAGGAAGGACTTGTCATCCAGTCCGAACAGTGTCTCGCCGATATTGTCGCAGGAAAAATCCTTAGAGGGCAAATTGGTAGTTGCATCGTAGAGTTCGGCGCTGTCGTCCTTTTCTTTCGCACCGAAGGTACGCTGCAGAATGTAACGCTTTCCGCCGGTTTCAAAGACGATTTTTCCGCCGTATGTGCCCTTGTTCCAGGGACGGTATTTTTCACGCTCCCTGTCCGCCAAAAGCTTTTTGCTTTCTCCGGCGAAGCCGAAAAACATAACCTTGATAAATGCCGCCAGTGTGCTTTTTCCCCAGGCATTGCGCTCTAAAAAGACCGTAATTCCTTCCGAAAAGTTTCTCTCGTATTCGTTTAATTTTCCAAAATTTTCAATGGAGCAACTGATTAATTTCATCCTGCGAACTCCTCTCCGGCAAGTGCCTGCAAGCCATAGCGTATAATTTCACTCTGCATTTCGGGTGTCAGGGTCGTATCCTGCATGACATTCCGGACAAATTCGCCCTTTAAGGACTCATCCAGAAGATAATCCGTGTAATCCACCTTCAGCCGGGTACTGTCTTTTACTTTTACAAAGAAAAAACGGGGCGAAAAACGTTCCTGTATATAGGAAACATTGCATTCGCAGGAAACATCCACTTCCCCGGTAAGCTCGATTTTCAGTAAACTGCCCGGTGCATAATCCTTTTCCCGAAGCACCTCTTCCGCCCTCTGTATCATTTCATCGGAATGCAGGCAGCCCGTCACATCCACCGGCACGGTATACAGATTGCGGTAGGCAAACGGAATGAATTCATGGGTAAGCGTTCCGGTTTCTTCTTCAATGGTAAGCATTTCAAACCCATGCTCCCCGCATTCGTCAAAGCCTCTTCCCTCGAGGCAGCCCGGATAGCAGTAAATTCCTCTGGCATCCAGTGCTTCCACCACATGGGCGTGCACATGTCCCAGTGCCAGATAATCAATTCCTTTATTTTTCAAAAGCGACATGCTGATGACTTCCGTTTTGTCCTTGGAGCGGTATTCCGCACTCTGTCCGTGCAGGGTCACGATATTGAAATCCCTGCTGTCCAGAGAAAGCGCCGGATAAATCAGACTGCTGTTTTCCGCAGTCAGTTCCACGCCGGACAACATCACCCTACCCCGTTTGGTCGTTCCCACTTCATAGCTCTGCCAGGTGTCGGAAAACAAATGCAGGTTCTCCGGGATTTCCTCCATGGAAGCCAAGAAGCTGTTGACATCGTGGTTGCCCTTCAGATAATAAAACGCAATATCGGGGTGCTCTATGATGCTTGTATACACGGCGCTCATGGCAGTCCGGGAAACGGAATTCGTGTCAAACAGATCCCCGGCAATGAGGATGGCGGCAACGCCCTGTTCTGCGGCATATTCTATCATCCGCCTGTAGGTGTTTAAGATTTCCGCTTTTCTTTTTTTTCTTTTTTCCGCATCAAAATTTGTGTTCATGCGGGAGTCTATATGCAAATCCGCACAGTGAAGTATCTTCATAAAAAGTCTCCGTTCCTGCAAACTTTGCGCCGCGGGCACACCGCCCGCGTTCCTATTTATGTATTATAACATGTTTTTCTGCGCACAAAAATACCCATTGCACATTTCTTTGCCATATTATCTGCCGTGCAATGGGTATTTCACTTTTTATTTACGTTTCTCCCGGGAATCGTGTCTGTCCGTACCCTTACGGAATTCGCGGTTCCCTTTTCTTTCCCGGCTGCGGTCGCGTCTTTCTCTGTCACCGTAACTTCCGCCTCTGCGGCTGCCGTCCCTGTCGCCTCTGCCGAACGCGCGGGGCTTGCGTCCGCCGTCATCCGCAAAGCGCTTTCTTCTATCGTCATCTGCGAAGTGTTTTCTTCTGTCGTCGAAGGAAGGGCGTCTCTTGCGCGGCTCCTCAATAACGATTTCTTCCGGTGTCTCGCCGATTTCCTTTCTCACAAGATATGCTAAAAGCTCCATGGGATCTAACTCGTAGTCCTCCATTTTTTCTTCAATCTGGTCCTGGAGCTTTACATAATCTTCTTTATCCAGGGTATCCTTCGCCGCCTGCAGCAGTTTGTTTAACTTAATGTCCATAACCTGTGCGGACTTGGGTAACTTCTGCTCCGTCATCTTGGTTTTGCAGACTCTCTCGATTTCCCGGATACGGTATAAATCCCTGCCGTAAGCAAAGGTAAAGGCAAGTCCTTCCCTGCCCGCTCTGCCGGTACGGCCTATTCTGTGGACATAGTATTCGGTATCCTGCGGCACATCATAGTTAAAGACCGCCTCCAGGTCGTCCACATCGATGCCTCTTGCCGCCACATCCGTTGCAATCAGTACCTGCAGACTGCCGTTTTTAAAGCGGTTCATGACAAAATCTCTCTGCTTCTGGGTCATATCCCCGTGCAGTCCTTCCGCCTGATAGCCTCTGTCCTTCAGATGCTCCGCCAGCTCATCCACCATCTTTTTGGTGTTGCAGAACACGATGGAACGCTTCAGATTATAGGTGTCAATCAGTCTGCTGATGGCTTCTTCCTTGTAAATATTTTTTACTACATAATAATACTGCTTTACCAGAGGAATGGTCAGCTCCTGCTTGGTAATCCGCACGACTACCGCATCCTTCTGGTATTTGTAGGTAATGTCTAAAATAGCCTGCGGCATGGTTGCCGAGAAAAGCGCCGTCTGGTGTTCCCCGGGAATTTCTCCCAGAATGGCTTCCATATCCTCGCGGAAGCCCATGTTCAGCATTTCGTCCGCTTCATCCAGCACCACCATTTTCAGGCTGTCCAGCTTGATGGTGTGTCTGCGCATATGATCCATGACACGTCCCGGTGTGCCCACAATAATCTGGACACCGCCTTTCAGTGCCTTTATCTGTCTGGAAATATCCTGCCCGCCGTAAATAGGTACCACACGTATGCCGTGCATGTATTTGGAAAATTTGTGAAGCTCCTCTGCCGCCTGAATGGCAAGCTCTCTGGTGGGACATAAAATCATGCCCTGCAGCTCCCGGCTGGCGGGGTCTGCCATCTGCAGCATGGGAATCCCGAACGCTGCCGTCTTTCCTGTTCCTGTCTGCGCCTGCCCGATGACATCCTTTCCTTCCATAAGCTGGGGAATTGCCTGTTCCTGTATAGGCGTCATCTGGGTATAGCCCATCTCGGAAACCGCGCGTAAAATCTTGGGATTAATCCCGGAATCTTCATATCTTAAATTTTTTTCCATCATTGATTAGTTTGTACCTTCCATTTTCTGAAGCAGTACTTCCTTTGCCTTTTCAAGCTGATTGTCATATGCTTCGTCGCTGTAATATCTTTCACTGTCAAATTCACATTCCACATCCGGCTCGATGCCGATGCCGTTGATGTTGATGCCGTTCGGTGTGTAATAGGAGCTGATGGTCAGCTTGACTGCGGAGCCGTCGGACAATTCGATAGGTCTCTGCACAATGCCCTTGCCGAAGGTCGTGGTGCCTACCAGCGTACCGATGCCGTAATCCTTGATGGCGCCTGCCAGAATTTCGGACGCACTGGCTGAATTGCCGTTTACTAAAACAACCATGGGCACATCCAGTTCTCTGGAACCGTCGCAGGAATACTCCTCCCGGTTGCCGTCCCGGTCTACTGTATATACAATCAGACCCTTGGGCAGCATCTGCTGGGCAATGCTTACCACGGAGCTTAAATTACCGCCCGGATTGCTTCGCAAATCCAGGATAAGTCCCTTCATGTCATTGCCTCTTGCCATTGCCATGGCTTCCGTAAACTGGTCCACGGTCACGGTGTCAAACTCGGTAATCTGGATGTAAGCCATGCCGTCATCCAGCATTTCAAACTTAACGGTGGGGGATTCCACCTTTCTTCTTGTTACGTCTTTTTCGATTTCCTTGCCGTCGCGGATAAGGGTCAGTTTAACGGTTGTGTTTTCATCGCCCTTAATCAGGGAAACGGTTTCCTGTAAGGTCATGCCCGTTACATCCACATCGTCCACTTTGTAAATAATATCCTCGGCACGAAGGTCCGCATCCTCTGCCGGAGAGTCCGCGATAATACCGCTGATTTTAGCAAGACCTGTGGTGGTGTCCAGACTCACATAAGCGCCCACGCCGTAGTAAACGCCGAGGGAGTCCTGATACAGGCTTTCCAGTTCTTCTTTGGAGTAGTATTCGGAATAAGGGTCGCCGAGGGACTCGACCATGCCCTTAAAGATGCCGTCCACCATGGCGTCCTTATCCACATCTTCTTTATAAAAATAGGTGTCGATTACATTTTCGATAACCTTCATCTTGGCTACCGTGTCATCACTGACCGCTTCGCCGGTGACGGTTGCTCCGTCCGTGTTTTCCTGACTTTCTTCTTCTCTGGTATGAAGCCCTACCGTCTGACCGGACTTATGGGCATACTGGATGCGGTTTACCACATACACGCTGCTCACTACCAGAAGGGACATAATCAGACCTGTAAACAGGCCTCCCCAGAAAAACTTTCCGCTTTTGTCCTGCGGCTTTTTGCCGTCGTTTCCCGGCTGCTGTCCGGGCGCAATGCCCGTCGTATAAATTTCGTTGTCCTGCATAATGTCTGCCTTTCCTTATGTTACTGTTTCAGATAATTCCAGGGACTTACATATTCTCCGTTCAGACGCACGCCGAAGTGCAGGTGCGGACCGGTCGAACGTCCGGTGGAACCTACTGCGGCAATGGTCTCCCCTCTTACGACCACGTCTCCTGTGCTGACATACAGCTTGGAGGCATGCATATATATGGTGTACAGGCTTCCGCCGTGGTCAATCATAACATAATTACCCATGGAACTGCTGTAGGATGCCGCAACGACCTTCCCGTCGTAAGCCGCATAAATGGCAGTACCGCTGGGGGACGCCAGGTCGATACCGTTATGGAACTTTTGCACTCCTAAAATAGGATGCATACGCCAACCGTAATCGTCCGACAATCTCGTATAGGTAGCCACCGGGAATTTGAACTGACCGCCGTCGTACATCAAGACGGTACCGTTCTGCTCTAAGATTTTACGTTTTTCTTCGGCAATCGCCGCTTCCAAAGCCTGCACGATTTCGTTCTGCTCCTGAATGTCGGCTTCGTATTCCTTGATGGCCTGTTCTCTGTTGGAAATATCGTATTCGTATTCCCGGATGGTCTGTTCCTTGGCGGCAATCAGCTCCTCAAGGGCTTTCTGCTCCTGCTCCACACTGGCTTTGGTTTCATCCAGAACTTCCTTTTCCGCCTCAAGCTGCTGTTCGCAGAGCTCAATATACTGTCTGTTTAAGATAAACTGGTCTAACTGTTTTCTATCATATGCGGAAATCTGCTCCATATATTCAACGGCGTTCATAATGCTGCTCAGGCTTTCTCCGCTGAAAATAATGTCAATGTAAGAAGACTCGCCCTGCTCGTACATGAAGCGGATACGGTCCACCATCGCATCATACTGGTCTTCCTCTATCTGCTTTGCCTCGGCAAGCTCCTCCTGCGTAACGCGGATTTCCTCTTCTTTCTGCTGGATTTCCGCGGTCAGCCGTGTAATATTGTCCTGCACTTCGGCAAGCTGGGCGTCCAGCTCCTGCACATAATTTTTCAGATTGCTTTTTTCCTGCTCCAGCTTTTTCTTGATAGCCTTCACATCCGTCAGGGAACTCTGCAGACTTTTCTTCTGCTCTTCCGCCTGTTTTATCTGCTCTTCCTTCTGTTTGATACTGTCCGAGGTAAGAGACGAATAGCTTGTTGCTGCTTTTGTGGAAGATGGCATGTTGCTGAAAAGCACCAGCATCAGTACCACCGTAAAAACCATCACAAGTCTTTTTTTCATACCTGCCTGTCCTCTCTTAATTATACGCGCAAGTGTTTTCTAACTGTGGTGAAGCTGCCGAGGAAGCCGATGCCGATACCAATGCCTAAGGATACGGGCACCAATACATGGAATACTTCCTGTACGGTAAGGAAATTCAGAATGGATGACAGTGCCTGGAACTTGGACATTGCCGATGTCACCACATCATTGTAAATAAAGTAAATCAGTAAAAGAGGAATGCCGGAACCGATGGCGCCGATTAACATGCCTTCGATAACGAACGGTGCTCTGGTAAAGAAGTCCGTGGCACCGATGTATTTCATAATGCTGATTTCTTCCTGTCTTACGGAAATACCGATGGTAACCGTGTTGCTGATTAAGAAAATGGATACGCTCAGCAAAATCACGATAATACCTACGGAGGCATATGCCACAATCAGGTTGACGCCGGTCAGGGCGTTCGCCGTCAGGCTGCTGTATTTAACCAGACGCACATCCGGCAGGGACTGCAGCCAGGTAACCAGGGCATCCTGCATGGATACGTCATTTAAGAAAACTTCGTAATTTTCATAGCCTTCCAGAGGGTTGGTGGGGAAGCCTTCCGTGTGCTTTCCTTCAAAATACTTATTCTGGAACCACTCCCACGCTTCGTCCGCGCTGGTGTACTTCACATCGGAAACCTCAACCCTTGCTTTAATCTGCTCGCCGATGGCATCAATTCTGTCCTGGGAAATGCCCTCGTTAAAGAATACGGTAACGGAAACACCTTCCTGTGCATTCTTGACAATATGCTGGAAGTTCATAACCACGGAGTACAGGATGCCGAACAGAAACAGGCAGGCTGCGATAGTGGCAATGGAAGCCATGGAAAACAGCTTGTTACGGAATATATTTTTTACTCCCTGTCTGAGAGTATAAAATAAGGTACTAATCTTCATCGATATACTCTCCTTCCTCTTCATCGCTTACGATGACGCCTTTTTTCATGGTAACTACGCGCTTGTGCATGGCGTTAACAATTTCGCGGTTGTGGGTAACCACCACTACCGTCGTGCCGGACTTGTTGATTTCCTCCAAGAGGTTCATAATTTCCCATGAGTTCTTGGGGTCAAGGTTGCCGGTAGGCTCATCTGCCAGCAGAATGGAAGGCTTGTTGATAAGGGCACGCGCCAGCGCCACTCTCTGCTGTTCACCGCCGGAGAGCTGCTTGGGCTTTGCCTTGTATTTACCTGCCAGTCCCACCGTCGCCAGTACCTTCGGTACATTCTTGCGGATTTCCTTGGCGGGAACTTCTACGATGCGCTGTGCAAACGCTACATTTTCATATACGTTTCTATCCTTAAGCAGACGGAAATCCTGGAATACGATTCCCAGGTTTCTGCGGAATTTCGGAATTTTCCAGTGGGACAGCTTTGCCACATCGTTCCCCATCACCCATACCTTTCCCTTGGTGGGGGTAAGCTCTCTTAACAAAAGCTTAATCAGGGTGGACTTGCCGGAACCGCTGTCGCCGACCACAAAGACAAATTCCCCTCTGTTAATATGCAGGGTCACGCCGTTTAATGCCGGTGCGCCCGCCGTGTAAATCTTACTCACCTTATCCAGGTAAATCAGACCGTTTTCTTCAATCATTTTCTCCCGTTGTTTTCTCTGTTCTTCTTTTCTTGACATTCTGTACCTCTTTAATATTCAAATGATTCCATGTATTTCATGTACTTTACGACCATGAGTGCAATCTTGAAGGTAATGGCATCTTCAAAGACACGCAAATCCAGTCCCGTGCTTTTCTGCAGCTTGTCCAGGCGGTAAACCAGTGTGTTTCTGTGAATGAAAAGCTGTCTGGACGTTTCGGACACATTCAGGCTGTTTTCAAAGAATTTGCTGATGGTGGTAAGGGTTTCCTCGTCAAAATCATCCGGGCTTTTTCCGCCGAAGATTTCACGGATAAACATTTTGCAAAGAGGAATGGGCAGCTGGTAAATCAGTCTGCCGATACCCAGTTCGCTGTAGGCAATGACGTTTCTCTCGTCAAAGAAAATCTTGCCTACATCCAGTGCCATCTTGGCTTCCTTGTAGGAACGGCTGACTTCCTTAATCTCATGGATAATCGTACCGTATGCCACATGCACGCCGGCAACGCCTTCCTTCTGCAGATAGGAAATCAGGCTCTTGGCAATTTTCTCGATGTTCCTGTTGGTGTCCGTGTCGACAAGCTCCTTCACTACTATAACATTATTTTCATCCACTGCGGTGATGAAATCTTTTCCATTACTTCCAATATGTACCCTGGTAAGTTCCAGAGCATTGTTGTCCTTGCCGTTTTCGGACTCCACAATCATAACGACTCTGCCGATATCTGTGGGGATATGCAGCTTTTTCGCCCTGCCGTAAATATCCACTAAAAGCAGGTTGTCCAAAAGCAGGTTCTTAATAAAGTTATCCTTATCAAACCGTTCCTTGTATGCAACCATCAGGTTCTGAATTTGAAAAGCCGCCATTTTGGCAATGGTATATACATCTTCTCCGCTTCCGCCCGCAATCAGCACATACTCCGGCTGCTGGTCGTCCATTACCTTGAAATACTGGTAGCCCTGGATTTCCTGGGAGTCGGCAAAAGACGCCGCAAATTCCGCTGCCTGTTTGGAGCAGTTGCGCATGTCTGCTGTGGATGCCATCTCCTTGCCCTCTGTATCCATGACGCAGAAATCGACTCTGGCAATGTTTTTTAACCCCTCAATGGTATTCTGTAAAATTTGGTTTGATATCATACACGTACTCCATCCTATTCCATAGATGAAAACCATTTTAATCTATTTTCACAAAAAAATCTACCCTCGAAGGACAAAAAATTAGACATTCTTAACAAAAACGGTCGTTTTTTTACTTTCTGCGGATACTTTTCTCGCCAATTTCTATCATACCGTTTTTCAGTAAATGTCCCACCGCTCTCTTGAATTCGTTCTTGCTCATCTGCAGCTCCCGTTTGATGACCTCCGGAGATGCCTTGTCGTTGAATGGCATGGCGCCGTCAAAGCTGTCGAGCACCTTGAGCACCTTTTCGGCATCGGTTTCTATCTGCAGGTAGGCTTTCTCCCGAACGCTCAAATTCAGCCTACCGTCCTCTTTTACGGAAGTAACCCTGGCATTTACGGTATCACCCACCTTCCAATCCCCATACGCTTCCTTCTTGGGAATAAGTGCGGAATACAGGTCATCCACTGCCACAAACATACCGAACTCGGGGCTTGTTTCGTAAATAACGCCGGTTACCCTGTCGTCCTTCTGATAAGGGCTGTCGGAGCGCAGGTTTTCATACACATTCATGGTTGCGCAGAGCCGTCCGCTCTTGTCTACATATAAGGAAACTAAAGGGGTATCGCCCTTTTTCACGCGCACCTTCTGCTGCTTAAAGGGAAGAAACAAATCCTTTTCCAGTCCCCAGTCCAAAAATGCGCCGAATTTATTGACATCCGCTACCGTAAGACGCGCCACCTCGCCCATTTTGAGCAGTGGGGTCTGCGTGGTGGAAATCAACCGGTCCTTGGAGTCCCTGTATACAAAAACTTCTATTTCATCCCCCAATTCGGTTCCTTTCGGCACCTGCTTTATGGGAAGAAGCACTCTTTCCTCCGCCTCTCTGTCCTCTGCCAGATACACACCGAATTCTACTTTCTTTACCACGGTAAGCTTCTGCTGTTCTCCTAATTTAATCATGCTTTTTCTCCTTAAATTCCAAGTTGGCGTATGCCTTGCCTTCTTCATCCTGCAGGGAAACGGTATACAGTTCTCCGCCGCTCTCCGCCGTGCGTTTTACCACATACGGGTGCAGCACGTCATGTAAAAGCGCCTGCTTGCGGTATTCCACGCGCATCTGTCCTATTTCAAAGTTTTCCGGCAGATAGGCTGCCGCCATGCGCACATACTGCGCATTGTTTACATGATGATTGGTGTCTAAATGATGCGGGTTCACGGTAATGTTTTCTTCCATGCTGCCGCCCTCCGGCACTGCAATCTTGCGCCCCGCATAGTCCATGGGAAGCTTCTCGCCCTTTTCGTATTTTGCCGACACATCCTCCGGGATATTGGTGAGCTTAAAGGCTTTGGTATCAATCAGGCTCCACAAAGAGTCCGCTTTTGCCAGGAAGTTTCCATTCTTATCCTTCATAAAGAAGTTACGCTGTCCGAAGCAGCCCTTGAAATTATAGGGGTATGTGCCCGTTTCCACATCTTCGTAGAAATCCGGGAACCTGTCCACCACAATCTGCCAGTAGGAAAGCACCCATGCCAGTCCCCTTTCCAGCAGGGGGTAAAAGCCCACTCCCAGCGCCTCCGACTGGAAGGCGGAGCAGTCCTGAAAATAATCCAACAGAGCCTCTAACGACAGCCTGCCCCGGCTGTCCGTTTCGCTGTATCTTATCTTACTTTTAAAGCTGTACATACTGTTTCTCCTCTTTCGTCTTTCCCATTGTAGCACAAGACAGGGTATTTTGCGTATGAATTTTTGAAATTAAGAAATCTTTCATATATTTTAATCCGAGTTTATGCTATAATTACAATAATTTAATCACTTTTCACTCTCTTACGAAAGGCATGGAAATTATATGAAATACTATTCGTTTTCTACTCCCCAGCCCGTTGTTTTTGATGTCTGCGGCAACCTGCGCAGCACCAATGGTTTCCTTCACCACCGCAGATGCTTCGACCAGTGGGTCTTTATTTATGTAAAGACCGGCAACCTGCATTTAAGCCAGGACGGTGAAGAGTTCACCGTCGGTTCCGGTGAATATGTATTCCTGCCGCCTTATCATGAGCATTTCGGCACCGAACCCACGAAGAGCCTGATTTCCTATTTCTGGGTGCATTTCACACTGCCGGAGGGCACCGAAGTCTCCACCCACCCGGATTTGCCCACTCTGGAAGAACTGGGACTGTCCCACTTTAAGGAGGACGGTGCTGTGGGCGGAGAAAACGCCGCCAGGGATTTATATCTTTTGCCGGAAAGGGGTTCCACCCATTACCGTGGTAAAATCCCCCAGTATTTCTTAGAGCTTTTGGACATGACCCGCCAGCAGCCCACCTACCCTGCGCACATGCCCGACTGCCTTCTGACGCTGCTTCTCATGCAGGTATCCCGGGAAACCCAGGAGTCTTTAGTGGTGCAGGAAAATGATTTGCCGCCCGTTTTAAACAAAGTAGCCAAATGGATGCGCAGCAATCTGGATGACGATATCAGCATGTTTTACGCTGCTGCCGAATTTGACTACAGTTCGGACTATCTGGCATCCTTATTCCGCAAGCATTTCCACATGTCCTTTACCCGCTGCTTAAACCTGATGCGTATCGATGCGGCAAAGGCAATGCTCATAAGCCAGAATTGCAGCATAAAAGAAGCCGCATATTCCTGCGGCTTCCTTGATGAAAAATACTTTATGAAGGTATTCCGTGATGTAGTAGGTATGACCCCCACGGCTTATAAAAATACCTATTTTAAATATGAAGATATGTAACTTTATTTCCGTGTGAAGTAAACCGTGTAGGTTTCGTCCTGCACCTCATATAAGGACTTGAATACCATATTTTCCGGCTGATTTACCGTGCGGTAAGTACTCTGCTTCCAGGGGAACACACCGTAGGTATGCTCGGTCTGGCGGTGGAAAATATCCTCTGGATGCTCGGTATCGCCCACAATTCCTTTGTCACTCGCACTCATGCCTGCCAGCACAATGGGTCCTTCCAGTACGGCATACATGTCCGGTTCATCCGGCAGATTTTCCATGGAGAGTCCTGCGGGCAGGTACAGCGTGATAACGTCTTCCTTCCATTCTCTGTGCAATACCAGATAGCCTTCTTCCACGCGGTATTCCTCTTTTGCAAGGGGCTTTCCGGCAACAGATACCTGTACTTCTTCCTTAACCCATGACGGAATACGCAGTTTCAGGGTAAACCCGGTCTTCTCTTCCATGTGGATTTTCACGTCCACGGACCAGCGGGAATCCTGGCTCTTGTCCTCTTCGTCAAAGAATGCCTGCTCGTTGTAATACTTCATGTTGACATTCTGCTCAATGCTGCCTTTCTTTTCTCCAAATGCAATGCTTCCTTCGGAAGGAATGTACTGCGCCACATAAAGCTCTTTTTCTCCATCGGTAAAATAAATCAGTTCCGGGTAGAGGGTCTGTGCCTGCACCATAGTTCCGTGGCAGCACCAGAAATCCCTGGTTTTCGTACCCCATTTCTTTTTGCTGCCTGCTTTCATGGGCAGGAAGTAGGTGGGCATGCCGGTTGATGCATTCTGCTGTGCCAGAAATCCGTTGTAAAGCGCCTTTTCGATATAATCGGCGTACTGTGCCTCTTTGGTGAAACGGAATAAATATTCTGCCAGACGCACCATATTGTAAACCGTACAGAATTCCTGATTGCTGTCGGTAAGATATCTGCCCTCTAAGTGGGGCGGGGTAAAGAATTCGCCTGCGCCCTGTCCGCCGGTGCAGTAGCTGCCTCTGTCGGTTACGGCGTTTTTCCAGAATGCCTTTACGATATCCAGCCACTTTTCCTCGCCGGTAACCTCATACATTTTTGCTGCGCCCTGTGCCAAAGGAATGCTGGCATTGGCATGGCAGTTGGTCAGCGCATCCTTGCCGTCCATCAAATCCTTAAACATCTGCGGAGCCGCATAGCTTTCCGCCAGCTTCTTATATTTTTCCTTGCCGGTCAGTCCGTACAGGGTTGCCCATGCCTCCAGCATACCGCCGGACTCGCCCTTGTAAGTTACCCAGGGGGTATCCTTCAAATCTTTTTCAATCCATTCCACATACCAGTCGGACAGATTTTCCACCAGCTCCAGTGCCTTTTTGCTGCCGGTGAAACGGTAGGTGTCCGTCAGACCCACGAAGGTTTTGTGCATGACATACTGGGGGGACCATACATACTGACCCTTCTGTAACATTCCCAGATATTTTTCCGGGATGGGTGCCAGCCACTTGCCGCCGCACTGCTTCTGGCATCTTTCCAGTTCTTTGATGATGACGTTTAACTTGGCACGCAGTTCTTCGTCGTCATTCATGGCGGACAGGGCTGCTGCCGCAGACAGATAATGTCCTAAGAAATGTCCTCGAAGCTGGCAGGTAGGTGCTTCCCAGCCCCAGTGCAGGTTCGCCGTAGTGGGGTCGTCCACTACCTGCAGTCCCGGCAGTACAAAGCCCGCCTCTAAATAAAAGTTCTGCAGAAGCGCCTGATTGGACAGCTCCATTAGGTAATTGCGGTTTACTTCTTCTCTTTCCTTGAATAAGCCGGGCAGCAGGTGCACGGCATCCTTCTTCATACTCTGTAACATAACGTTCCGCCTTTCTCTTTTTTCTGTTTGAATTATGTTTGTGTTCGGGGATGTTTCAGATGTGGGAAGTTTTTTTTCTTAAACTGTTCTGATATTTCCCCCTGCGTTTTATATGACTCAATTTCTGGTTTTTATTATAGCAGAGTTTTCCGGAAATGTCGGTAGTCTAAATCGGAGATGAGGTGGTCTAAAACGAGATTTTTACAAATACCGCCCATCCTGATTTGTTTTCTTTTCCAGGCGGTGCTCTCATGGCTTTTTCTTGTTCCTTTACTGATTTTATAGCATTTTGTACCGCCTGGCTTTTCTCTTTCCCCTTCCCAGGCGGTACTCTCATGCCTTTTTCTTGTTCCTTTACTAATTTTATAGCATTTTGTACCGTTTGAACTGCCTTAATCTCTTTGTCCAGCGGTGCTGTCGGTCAAATGTATTACTTGCTGCGGGTTTATTGACTGTAAATCTCCCATTGGAGCAAATTCAGAGCACAAAAAAACCTCAGTGGAAATCACTGAGGTTTAGCAGGGCTACAAGGATTCGAACCTTGAAATGACGGAGTCAGAGTCCGTTGCCTTACCGTTTGGCGATAGCCCTTTAGCTGACTACCTTATGCATTATATACGAACTCCAAAGATTTTGCAATACCCAATTTTATTTTTTTTGAAATTTTTTGTTCTATAAAGTAAATACCAACGCATCTGTCTTTTTCTTCTATATGTGTTTTTTTATATTCAAGATATATCCAACTATAAGTGAAGCACCTACATAAGAAAGACTAATAAGAATAGCCCTCACAAGAATATCGCACTTTAATAGTATTGCAGTCATACCTATAACTGCTTCTATACTACCAATAATTACACTCCTTTTACGATACATTTCAAATTCTGTTTCATCCAACCGTTTTTGGTAATTGTCAACCGGTGCGAAAGCAAAAACTATTATCATCATCAATATTATAATAGCAATATTAATATAGGGGGTTATTGGCATTATTTTTGAAAAAATAAGGAAAAAAATAAAAAGCATACCTACAGATGTAATCAAACACCCACTCACCGTCTTTGCATGAAAACCACCAGCATTCTTTCTTAGTAAAAACATAAAGAACCATACTAATACTGAACAAATTATATCCTCGAATAATATCCCCATTATAATAGTAATTATTATGCTTGTTATATTTCCTATCATAGAAGCAATGCCATATCGCATTATCATTCTCTGTGTTTCACTTTCCATTTCTGTCTCAACAAAAAAATTGGTGAGCTTATTTATAATTACATTCATTTTTATTCCTCTTAAATTATTTTATCTTTTCATTCATATAAAGAACAGCCCGCTTCTGCATAATTTCCACGGTTTCATCCAGTGTTTTATCTCCTGCGAAATATGCTTCCGACTCCTCCAGCAGAATGGTGTGAAGACCACTGTCATAACCTGAGAAAACCGCCGCTCCTCCGACCACTTTTTTCAAGCTGTCCGCCTGTGCTTCGGAAATCTGATAAATGGGAATACTCTGCTCTCCTTCAAACGAAACCCTTGCTTTTTCTATGGGAACAGACTCTCCATTCTTCTCCTCATACTCTGTCTGCATGGCTTCCTTGCACATTTTTTCAAATGCACTTTTATTAACCGGCAGCCCCTCTTTTATTTCTTCCTGATAAGGCATCCGGTAAAAACGGCTGATAAATTCCCATGCCGCTTCCTTATTTTTACTCGTACTGCTGATTGCCCACACATCAGAAGATGCTTTTATGACTGTTCCGGATGCCGTCTTTTCACTCACCGGATAGCCCACATAGGTAACCGGCTCTCCCATAATGATTTCGGCTGCACTCGTATCATAAAAAGTCCTAAGCAGCAGCGGATACAAAAGAGTTTTGCCGTTTTGGAAAATCTCCATGGGCGAATAGTCTTCCGTAATGGTAAGTGCGGCTGGAAACTGATTGGCAAATTCCAATATCTGTCGGAATTCCTCGCTGTCAAAGCGGCAGCTTCCCTTTTCCCAATCCACATAATTGTCGATACTGCCGGTTAAAAGTGTACCAAACACATCCTTTTTCGTTTCACCGGGATAGAGCATAAAATCCTTGTCTTTTTTATTTTCTTCATAGCATTGCATAAGCTCCTCTATGCTCCAGCTCTCCCTCTCTCCCACTGTTTCGGTCCGTGCCGCATATGTCTGCAAGGTAAAGGCAGTGGGTAATGCATACAATTTTTCTTTATAGGAAAAAGCCTGTATTAGATTTTGCCAGAATTCCAGATTTTCCTCCTCGGACATCTCTGTAAAATACGGATTTAAATCTTCCGTGTACTGTCCGACAATATCGGAAAGCATGTATTCGCTTCCGAAATTGATAATGTCCGGTCCCTCTCCGGATACTATCTCCCGCTGCAATCGCTGGATGCCGTCCCCTTCTTCATAACGGTTATACTGCCTTACTTCAATATGGTACGCTTCATTTTCCTGATTAAAAAGAGCAACCTGCTTATCCAATTCCGCATTTTGCTCAAACGCAGCCAACACCAGATTGGTTTTACTTTCTTCCTGCTCTGACATTTTGCATCCTGAAAGCAGCAGGCATAAAACGATACCGGATATTATTATTTTTTTCATCATACACCTTACCTTCCCGCCGGGATATATTCCCATATCTGTCCGGTAAGCCGGTCATTTTCGCTTACATTTTTTACCAGTAAAAATCTTCCGTCCCGTAAAAATGCTCTGATTATAATATATTCATTATAAGGAAGGTTACTTTCCGACCTGTCAACACGTTTTTCTGTGCATCCGCTTTCCAGGTCATATGTCCATATTCCGCTTGCAACACCGTATAGCAGAAAATCACTGTCCGTTCCCTGTGCCAGCGCAAGTATTCTGTCATCTGTGCCAATACCCTCCAGTGCATATTCCTTTTCTACACTTCCGTTTTCCGGGTTTATCTGTCCTATATAAGACGCATCCTCTTTCACATAGGTAATGTAGACATTTCCGTCCTTTCCTATTGCCGCCGCATAGGAGTCCCTGATTTCCTGCAAGTCATTCCTGCTCTCCCACAGAAACTTTCCCTCTGCCGACAAAAACATTCCGCCCTCCATGCCTTTTATATAGAAGTTTCCGTTTCCATCCCTCAAAAATCCTTCACAGATACCCATTTTACTGCCTAAGGCATCGGATATATCCATTTCATTTATCAGACTGTTCCCATCGTATTCCCTGATGACAGAAAGCATGCCTTCCTCTTTCCATGGACTCCGCAGCAGGATATAACTGTGTCCTTCCCTGTCGGATACAATGCCATGAATATTCCAGTCTTCCGGAATGTCTATCTGCTGTTTTTGCAGCAAATCCGTCCCCACTTCCATTTCAAACAGGGCGGCTTCCCTTCCTTCCCGGTTCCACTGGCACATAAGAAGTTTCTCTGCGTTGCATCCAAATGCTTTTGCCGGATAAAAATCCTGCCCGGTTAATTCTACAGTCTGCGCCTGTGTATTTACTTCTGCCTGTTCTTCTGTACTTCCGTTTGTCTTTGCTTCTGTGTTCGCTGCCTGGTCTGTCCACTTGTCATCGGTCGTCTCTTTATATCCATCACTCGCTTCTGCATACTTTTCCATTTCTCCCCATTCTATATTTATATCATCTATTTGCTTGTTATCACTCATCTCTTTCTTATTACAACCGCTTAACCCACAAGCGCAGATAACTACACATATCATCATAATAGTTTGAAACATCTGTTTTCTCATTTTTATTCTATCTGCTCCTTTTAATGTATAATCATCACAAATATACCTATTAAATTTCATATCTATTCATTAATCTCTGATAATTCAATTATTGAAAAATTCATATAATTAAAATTCTTACCCTTCTGTTGTACCAATTTCATTCCCATATATATATAATAATTTTCTCCTGTAAAGCATGTCTTTGTAAATTCATATACACTATCATCTATCTTTTGTATATAATCAAACTTTTTATCTTTTTCGTTATAGCCATATAGAGAGTTTATACTTTTAATATAAAAGTCATACTTTCCATCTCCTTTACCCATAACACTATATAAATCATCATATGGTAAAAGCATTCCTTTATTTTCTATTTCTATATCCGTACCCTTAATTTTATAAAGAATATATCCCCCGCCATTTTCTAATCCGTTACAAAACAACATATACAAACATCCATTTTTTCCAACCGCCATACTTTCAAAAAAACCATTTTCTATATCGTCTTGAATAATTTTTTCTTTTTGGGTCTTAAGGTCAATACACAAGGTCAATTTATTGTTTTCTTCCCGTATATAACATACTTGCTCTTGAGTAATGCAAAATCCTTTTATAAGAATATCCTCAGATTTTAAATTTTTATCCAAATTATAAATTGGAATAACTTCTTCCCCATCAAACTTACAAAGTTGGTATGTATCTAAACTTGAATTATATGAAATGATATATAATTGATTTTCATAAATAGTAATTTTTTGAGGAAAAAAATTGTCTTCCTCAAGCTGGTCAATTTTTTCCCATTGGCTATTTTCTATATTTATCCTATATACTTTATCAAAATAGCTGCCGTTTTCTTCATATGTTCTCCCTATGCAATATAAGTAATGATTGCCATAGCATACTTCTACAGGGAAAAATTCCATTTTCTTACCTGTCATCTGCCCATTAACTTTGGTATTTATAAATATACCTATTAGAATTATGCAACATATAAGAAATGTACAAACTACAATAATATTTTTTTTCACCTAGTAACCTCTTATAATTTAAACAGTGGTCACACAAATACACGTGTGACCACATCAATGTTTAAAATCTAATTCCATATTCCAGGGACATCAATATAATGATTATCCGCATACCCCACAGTACCTGTTTTGTCACGTTTTAAATAGTAGCTCCCCGAAGAACTTTCCATAGTCAGTTCCTTGTCAACATGAACAGTTTCTCCTTGATACATTAATTCTAATACTGTTCCCGCATCAGGCACACTTCGCAATCTAACACCATTTCCCGTAACAGTACCTTTGTATGAAAAACTTGCTGCCTGCACGCCCATTGATATAGACAAGATAAAAGCCAGTACACATGTACTCTTTACCAAACTCCTTTTAATCATCTGTGTTCCTCCTTTTTTTACAACATTTGTTAAAAACGACGTAACTCTTTTATTTCTTTAGTTTCTTTAGGCTGAAAATTCATAAATGCACAGGCTGAATTTGCTTCCATTATTGCCGTTGATTTTATCAGCTTCCTCATCCATTGTTTCAGCAATTTTCTTTTTTTCATTTGCCTTCCTCCTTTCAAGGATAGGTTACAACAATATGACTCCTTGTGCTTTAAGTTGTAAAAAGAAGTATATATTAATGTCATTTTTAACTCAATCAGTTCCTCCTCCAATATACATAATTACATTTGTTGTAAATATATTGTCTTTCATAGTAATGTCCATCTTCCCATTATATTTTGCAACAATCTGTCGTATACTCTTTATCCCAATACCATGTTCCTGGCTCTTTTCCTTTGTTGTTATAAAATTAAAGTTGCCAAATCGGTCACCTATGTATATTACGGTTGATTTATCAAAACTATTTTGTATAAATATATTTAATATACCTTTTTCCATTTTAATCTTAATCTGTAAATATTTATCACTGGTTTTTTCTGCAGCACTAATTGCATTTTCAATAAGATTTGCCAATAAAGCATTTATTTCATAAGAACTAAGCAAAGGTTCTGGTATTGTTATCTTGCTCTCTACCGTCTTTAATACCTTTTTTGCTTTGGAAAGTAAATAATTTATTAGACTATCTACATCTGGATTTTCTGTTCTCACATTCATCTCCACCATATCATTTGCATAGTCCATCTGTGCAATATACTGACGAATTTCTTTGATTTTATTATTTTCTGCAAGAAATCGAAGTTCACTAACATGATGTCTTAAATCATGTTGAATTATTTTTAACCTTTCTTCATTTTTTTGTATAAGATTTATTTCATTTGCATATACTTTTACTTGTTGTTTCAAAATTTCGGTTTCATATTTTGTAACAATTGTTTCACTCATCTGCTTGTAGATAATTATTATAAGAAAGCTAATAATTACCATGCTCAAGCCAACTATGGCAATTCCTATATTGTCACATGAATTGGTAAACATTAATGCGCATATTGTTATTATGCTGCAAATTGGTACAAAGATAATGGGAAATGAACATGTATTTGTGTTGCCCATTCTCTTATTGATAATCTTCTCTATACATATCTCACATATAAATGTTAAGGAAACCGATATAATTGCATACACCTGGTTATGTGCCTGACCATCTTGATACTGTATAAATAAAGATGTACCCACAATGTCACATCCAGCATTAATAATATATATATAACCTATCCCAAACAAAATGTTCTTAATTTTACATGTGTAAAGGCTAACTATAGCACATATTCCTATAATATTAGTTACTACATTTATCCACATTGTGTGGTATCGCATAAATAGTCCTGTATTCAAAATCCAAAAAGCAAGCATGATAATAAATTTTTTTATTATTTTTATATTGTGTTCCTTAAAGAGAGTTTCAGCAAATTTATCAATCAAATATATTCTAAAAGCATTTGTTATAATGCAAGAAATAAAATCAATCATTTATCATGTCCTTTAACAATTTATTTCTAACTTTTTTTCGATGAATTTTACTTATTGTAAAAATGCTATTATCCGTCATCTGTATTACTTCGTAAGTATACTTTTTAATATATTTTTTATTAATAATATATGACTTATGTATAATAATAAAATCCTCTGTCAACTTTTTATATTCGTCACTTAATTTTCCATAAAATTTATATGTACAATCTCCAATAACAACTTCTACTTTGCGTCCTTGGCTCATAATATATCTAATTTCGCCCATTGGAATAAATACATACTCTTTACCTTGCTGAATAATATATCTTACATTTCTTTTATTTACAATTTTAATAGCAAGGTCCATGCTTGCATATATTTTACCTATTGTAATTGGTTTTATAATAAAATCCATGGGTTGTGTTTTAAAAAGCTCTTTTGCATAAAAGTCTTTCCCAGAAATATATATTATCTGCATATCCCTATTTTCTAAATTATTCCTTATATAATTCCCCACTTCTATTCCCGAAATTTTTAATAATTCAATATCCAAAAATAATATATCCAATTGCATATCATCTCTTAAATATTCAATTATACCTTCACCTGTATACCATATATATATATCTATTTTTAGTTTATGTTCTTCTGCATATTTAATAATAAATTCTTCAATTCTGCTACATATACTTATCCCATCATCACATATTCCCACTTTGTACATAAAAAATCCCTTTTCATTTTGTAGATTTTGTTAAACTATTATTATATATAATATATTATATACTCTTTATTTTGTGTATTCAATATCGTATCGCATTATATGTATGTTTTCTAAAATCAATATTCATCCATCTATAAATAATCTTAAGATTTCTTTTTACAGCACCGCTTAGACTTAAATAACAAATTTAACTTTTGTCCCTCCTTTTCCTGCTAAATCGGGACTTTTCTTTTTCTCCTCACAGTGCTATAATCCTTTTGATTAGCATAAGCTAACTATTGCGATTAGGCGGAAATTACCGTTTCGCAGCATGCTATTTCAAATATGGGAGGACAAAAATGAATACTTACGATTTATCTAAAGTGAAAAAACTTCTTATCTACGGAATGATTGGCGGCGTTCTGACCATGATTGGCGACTGCCTGCTTTTGGGTGTGGACTCCGTTGGCGCCGTCGGTGCTTTCGGTCAGTACATCCTGGCTGCCCAGAAAGTCAGCTATACCCGGATAGGACTTGCCGGTTTCTTCGGCTATGTGGGCATTCCGGTTTCCATTTTCGGATATTATGTTTTGTATGAGATTATGGAAGATAAAACTTCTCTGCTTGCCAGATTATACCGGGCATCGCTTTACGCTTTCGTTGCTTTCGGCGGCGCCATCCATATTATCTGCTGCTATCTGCTCACCGGCATGAAGAAAGCACTGGAAACCGGCACGGCACCCGATGACAACATCGTGACCGTTATCCTGCAGGAACAGGGCGGTTACATTGTTCCCTGCTTTGTCGTTTTCTTCCTGTTCTATTTTATCAATGTCGTTACCATGGCTCTCATCATTGCCAAGAAGAAAACCTGCCTGCCCGGCTGGATGTGGATTATCAACCCTTTACTTTTCAAGATTTTATTTAACGGTCTCGGAAAAATGAGTACTTCCGCCGTTCTTAACGGTATTGCCTGCTCCAACATGAGCCTCGGCGCCCTGGTTATCTTTACTGTCTGGATGATTGTTCTGTGCAAGAAGAGCAGCAAGACTGCCTAAGGGAAAGGATTTTACCTCTATGTTAATGAAGAATTACACGTATTTAAAAGATGGATTTGAAGGAAAATTGTACGATGCCCAGAATGGGGATGACAGACTTTTAATTGTCATTCAGGGATTAAAGGGACTGGAGCTGCCGGAAAAATACGCCGAGCTTTTTTCCGCAAAAGGCTATTCCACCCTTGCCCTGCAGTATTACGGTGCGGAGGGGCAGCCCTCCGATATGCGCGCCATACCTCTTGAGCAATTCCAGACCGCTATCGACTGTCTGAAAACACATGACAACGGGCGTTTCAAGAGATTTGGCATTTACGGAAATTCCAAGGGCGCCGGCATGGCGCTGCTTGCTGCCAGCGTGGTTCCCGACTTAAGTCTTGTGATTGCCGCTTCTTCTTTCGGACACATCATGCAGGGCACCGGCAAGGAAAAGGACAATCCCTGCAAGGCTATGGTTTCTTTCCGCGGTGCGGATTTCCCCTATGTGCCTGCCGAGCATGTTTTTTCCGACTTCTTAAAAAGATGTTTCCGGGAACACCGCATACAGACTCTTTACTTTTTCGATGAATGGGATAAAAAAGGAACAGAAGAGAACGAGATACCGTTGGAGAACATCAAGGGCGACATTCTGTTTTTAACTTCTACGCACGATGAGTCCGTTCCCGCTAAACGGGATGCCGAGCTTCTGACCGCCCGCCTTAAGAGATGCGGGTTTGCCTATCATTTCCGGCATGTCAATTCCGAAACGGGCAGCCACAATCTGGGATATTTTCCGGTCAACAACAAGTTTCTTCCCCGGGAAAAACATTTCCCCGAAAAATGCCAGCAGGCAAGAGAAGAAACATTGGCACTGATTTTAGATACGCTATCAAAATGGCAGGTGTAAACACACCTGCCATTTCTAATGGATTTTTCCGGTTATTCCAACGGGCACTTCAGGCTTTCGACCATATCCACTTTCTTCAGCTTTCTGCCGGACAGGCACAGAGCAAGTACATATGCAACCGCTACGATTGCCGCGCTTACCAGAATGGTGAGCGGCTTTACGGGCAGCCCCATATACATACCCGATGACTGGGCAGATGCCGCCATCATGGAATAAGCGGTCAGATAGCCGAGCGGTACTCCCACCACAAATCCGATGGGCACCAGAAGGTGATTGGATGTCATTACAAACTGCCGCACTTCTTTGCTTCTGTAGCCCAGCACCTCCAGCATGGAAATATTTCTCTTTCCTTCTTCCACAATCATACCGGACATCATATTTATCATCAGAAGGCAGATAATCACGCCCAGCACTTTTAAGATTTGCAGAACGATGCCGGAAACTGACGACAGACGTTTTACCTGATTTTCATAGTCCTTCAAAGATGCGTTTTTCCGAAGCAGGTCCGCCGGAATATCCAGCTTTTCTTTGCTGATAATTACATTGTATTCCGTATCGGGTCTGCCTAAAATATCCGCCATGTTCTGCTTGCTGGTCAGAACAAGCTGCAGAACATCATTTTCCACAATCCCGCTTATCATCACCTTGGTTTCCTGCATGGTAACGGTATTGTAAAAGGCAAACTCATCCCCCGGCTTTATGCCGTAGGTTCTTGCCGCCGAACTCGTCATATAATATTCCCCGTAAACCGGGGCCTTGCCGTCCATCGTTTCATGGAAAATATCATTTTCTTCATCATAACCAATGAGGTTAAAACGGGAGTCATCCGCACTTGCACCGAAGCTTACATCAAAAATAGCATCTCCGCCGTAAGGATTTTCCGTCTGGTAGTTCTTAAATCCATACTCGTACTGTCCACCCAGCATAGCTAAAGGCACCTTGTTTTCCAGCAAATTGTTCCACGCATCCTGGAAGGAGCCGCCCAGCACAATACAAAGCGTGGCAACCGCAATGTCGATAATCAGCGTGATGCTCCGGGAGGCATTCATAAATACCGCACGCACATTGTAAACAAGCTTCAGATTTGCCTGACTATTACGGAAAACACGCACATTTTTTTCTTTCTGCAATCCGTGAAGAAGGGACACCGCATCGGCTTTCAGGGCCTTGTTCAGAACCAGATAGGAAACCAGTCCGTAAACCACAATCGGGAACAGCACCGCAATACCCACTAATTTCCACGGCATGACAACCTGATACTTCGTATATTCCATATCCTGAAAATAAAATTCGCAGAACAGTTTTGCAAAAGGAATGCTTCCTATAACGCCTATGATATCACCGGCAATGGCGGGCACCATGCCGTATACCATGTAATGACGCACCAGTTCACCCTTCCGGTAGCCAAGCGCCATCAGGGTACCGATGGTCTTTCCGTCCCTCTTTATCATTCTCCGAAGAACCATGGCAATCACTGCTACCACGATTATCATAATGATGGGAGCGTACAGGGAAAATTCCGCCACCAAATCATCCGCTTCGCTGTAAATCAGGGAAATACGGGAATTGGAGGCTTTTTCCAAATATTCCTGTGTGTCGTATTTTTCATAAATCTCCGTGCGGAAAGCGGTCTCTTTGTCCCTGTCACGGTACAGAACCGAATACTGCTGTGCGCCGTTTCCCAGCGCCGCAAAATCTTCGGGGTATACAATGCCGATACCAAAGCCGGATTTATCCGCTGCGGTTTCCGACAAATCATACAGCATGACCGCATAATCGGATTTCATGATAAGGCCGCGCACGGTAAAAGACTTTCCCTCTGCGCTCACACTGCCACCCTGTCCTGCACTATGCCCTGCCGTGCCGTCCTGCCCGATAACCATCGTATCCCCTATGGCAATGTTGTTGGCTTTTGCATAGCGGTATGTAAGAAGGATATCCCCCGGCTCTTTCAGGTCGCTTCCCTCCGTGATGGTGTAGTAATCCATTTTTTCCGTAGGGGAAAACAGACGTAGCTTGGTATCCTGATAGGCGAAGTCCAAATATTCCTGCTTTTCCAGTGTCAGGTCATAATTTTTTTCCAGTTCCGCCATTTCTTCTTCCGTAATCGGAATTTGTGTCTGGAAGCTGGCATCCTCTATGTTTGTTTTTTCATAATACGCATCTGCCCAGGTATACAGGGACTCGCTGACCGCAAATGCGCCAATCAGCAGCATGACCGTAATCGCAGTGAGCAGACTTCCCGTCAGATAAAAGGACAGGTTCTTTTTGATACTTCTGGTTATTTTTCGTTGTAAAGTCATTAGATTGTCAACTCCTTTACACTTACCTTTTGCTGCTCCACATTGCTGACGATTTTTCCGTCGTGAATGCGGATAACGCGGTCCGCCATACCGGCTATTCCTTCATTATGGGTAATAATCACAATGGTTGTGCGGTACTTTTCGTTGATTTTTTCCAGAATGGACAACACATCCCTTGCCGAAACGGAGTCCAGTGCACCGGTCAGCTCATCGCATAAAAGCAGCGCGGGATTTTTCACCAGTGCTCTGCCGATGGCGCATCTCTGCTGCTGTCCGCCGGACAGCTCCGTGGGGAAATGCTTGGCATGCTGTGCCAGTCCCAAGTCCTTCAAAAGTTCCTCTATGGGCAGCGGATTTTCGGAAATATCCTGCACCACGCGGATGTTTTCCTGCACATTCAGTTCCGCAATCAGGTTATAGGACTGAAAGACTACGCCGATTTTCTTTCTGCGGTATTCCACCAGCTCCTTGCGTCCCAGTTTTGTAATATCCACGCCGTCCACTACGATGTTTCCTTCGTCCAGGCTGTCCAGTCCGCCCAGCATATTTAAGAGCGTGCTTTTACCCGAACCGGAGGGTCCCAGTATCACGCAGATGTCGCCCTTTCCAATGTTCAAATCCACATGGTTCAGAGCATAGAGTTCATTTTCCCCTTTGCCGTATTTTTTTACTGCATTCTGTACGGTTATCATGTTTTCTTTATTATCCATTCTGCTCTTCCTTCTTTTCTGCAATTTTCGTTCTGCAAGTCTGTCTTATTGTCTGGGTCGATTTCACGCAGCCATTCAGAACCGTATTCGCAAGAATGTTGTTGACACAGCGTTCCTTTTGCATGGCTCTGAATAGCGATATATTTTTATATTAGCCGTGGCTAACTGCATTGTCAACAGAAAAGTTAGTTTCGGCTAACCGTTTATAAAAAGGAGCAGTGTCACGGATGATGGCAAGCGGATGGGTGCGATGCAGAAGCCCTTGTGAAAGGAATGGCGTTATCCCGTGCGGAAGGAATTGACAGGTGCGAATAATAAGGCTTATAATAAGGAGAAAAGCGGAGATGGCAATATCTCCCTTTTAATTTTACTGGGAGGTATGGAAAATGTCAGTAGCAGACAGCGTTAAGACACAGGTTGTCACCGTCGGTGACAAAGAGTATTTGAGAGTTACTTTGGAGGACAAGGTTTTTGACCTTCCTTTTGTTATGATTGGTGGAAATAAGGTAGCATTCCTTGACATCTCCGGTCAGGTCAGCATGAATGAAAAATCCGCAGACTTACTGGTTAAGAAGATGCTGGAAGAGGGCGTTACCTTTGATACTATTTTAAATCCCGTTGCAAAGAGCAACGCTTTGGCTCATGCCATTGCCGTACGTTGGGCTGAGCAGGTGAACCCCGAACTTACCCACACCGTAGTAGCACGTAAAGCAAAGGGCGGCGAGCATCACGCAGTAGAGGCTTCTTACAAGTCCGTTACGACTTCCGTAGAGCAGTCCTTATATCTGACCGATGATGATGTTGCTTACATGAAGGGCAAAAAAGTCCTTTTAGTAGATGACGTTTACGGCGGCGGCGGTACTACCAAGGCTCTGAAATCTCTGGTTGAGCAGGCAGGCGCAACCGTTTCCGCTCATGCAGTTGTTGCAGTAGAAGAAGGCGGCAGCTATCCCAAAGGTCTGGTATATCTGTATACCCTTCCCGTAAATCCGTAATAATCCGTGATTTTACGTGTACGGAAACAAAAGTTAGAATTCACGTAAATGCAAAAATGATTTCAAAAAAGACGTGTGAAAGTATCTTTTTCATACGTCTTTTTTACGTGGAAGTTTTCCGGCTACAGATTGCAAATCTGAATTGCGGCGCCGTTTTCCATAACGGAAAAGCCGTGTTTTACATAGAACGGCACATTATTTTTGTCCTCCGGCATTCCTTCTATGTATAAAAAATCTTTGTATTTTTCTTTCACATATTCAATCATCCTGCCGGCAATTCCCTGCCCCTGGTAATCCGGATGAACCAGAACATAATGTATCTGCGCCAGCATCTCCGTATCATCCAGCACCCTGGTAAGCCCCACCAGCTTTTCACCGTCCCATACCGTCAGCACTGTCGAAGAATTCATAAGCGCTTTATACAGGCGCCCCGGGTAATTACCCGAAATCCAGTTCACGGATAAAAATAACTGCTGCACCTGTTCTTGTGTAAAAATCTTTTCTTCCGTATATTTCAACATGTTTTCTCCTTATCTGCGATGGTCGCATTTCTGGCACTGCACCATCTCGTTTTCTCCGTCTTCTTTATAAAATATATCGGACCACTGGCAGATACTCTGCAGAATGGGCACCACCGATTTTCCTTTTTCCGTCAGAGAGTATTCCACCCTGGGCGGAATTTCATCATAGGATTTCCGGTGAATAATGCCGTCTTCCATCAAATCTTTTAGTGTTGCCGCCAGAACCGTATCCGTAACATTATACATTTCCTTGCGTATCTCGCTGTAGCGCAGTCTTTCCTTTGCAGACAATACGCAGATTATCCGCGACTTCCATTTGCCGCCGAATATTGTCAGACCGTACTCCAGCGGACACCGTATGTCGTCGTCTAACTTTTTCTTATATTTTGCCATAAAAAAATCACCTTCAAACTTTTTTCAATTCCATTATAGCTTGAAGGCAATCTTTTTTGAAGCTACTATGAAATTTAATAGTACTTATGTTAATGAACCTGCTTCTGTTTTGGAAGATATTAGGAAATTTATAAGTCACTATGAAATTTTATATCTTGACTTTTGCATCGCAGTACGATATATTATGTATATCGAAGTGCGATATATCATATAAAATAAACGGAGGTAGATAAATGGATCAGCACATAAAGAAAGTGTATGTTCCTATGACGGAAACTGCTTTTTTCATTCTACTGTGCTTGAGAAAGCCCAATCACGGATATGGTATAGTTCAAATGGTTGAAAAAATGACGGATGGCGCTATTAAACTTACCCCGGGTACAATGTACGGAAGTCTATCCAAAATGGAAAAAGACCATGTAATTCGTTTTATCCGTGAAGATAATAAACGAAAAATCTATCAAATCACAGATTTAGGGTTAGATGTTTTGCAGATTGAATTAAAGCGAATTGAACGCTTATATAAGATAGCTCAGGAGGAGATGTAAATGGAGTCAAAAAAACAATTTAAATGGTTTACAATATTTGAGTATGAAAAAGAGCAGGATTATTTACGGGAAATGCACAAATCAGGCTGGAAATTTATTAAAGTAACAGGATTGGGCATGTACCATTTTGAAAAATGCACTCCTCAGGATGTTGTTTATCAGCTTGACTATAATCAGGAAGGGCTTGCTCATAAAGATGAATATCTGAAAATGTTTGAAGATTGCGGCTGGGAATATATCCAGGATTTTTTCGGGTACAGTTATTTTAGAAAAGCCGTCGCTGACAATGGTTCAACAGAAGAAATTTTTTGTGATGATGACTCAAGATTTCAAATGATGCAGCGGGTAATGAAGGGCAGAATGCTGCCGTTGCTGATTATATTTCTATCCATACTGCTGCCTCAGTTTTTCATCAGCCTTTTCAGCACCGGTAATTATTTCATCACTATCATGATTGGCTGCATTTTAGGGATGTATCTTGTAATATTCGCCACGTTTCTGGTGAAATACATCCGGTATAGAGAACACCTTAAATAATTATGTGAAATCTTTATTCCGGACTCTCCGGTAATTCAGCACAGAAAAAAAACATATTCATCGGACAACCGCTGAAAACCGTAATTCTCATACAAAGTTTTTCCCATCTGAGACGGATTTAGCATAATTTTACCAATCCGGTGTTTCTCCGCATATGCTATTACACGGTTTAACAATTCTTTAGCAATTCCCCTGTTCCTGTAACAGGGTTCCACATACATATTCATAAGTCTTGCTGCCTTGCCGTTCGGGTATTTCGTTGTCGGCATCATTTCAAATAATGTAATGCCCACGGTAGCAATCATCTGTCTGTCATGTTCACACACAAAAGCAATATGCGTTCCGCCTTTCATATTGCGCCTAAAAAAATCCAAAGTTTCCGCATAAATCAATTCCGGAGTAAAATCCGGGTCAAGTTCTTTTCTCATCCGCATTCTAATGTCAGTCAATGCTTCGCAATCAGAAACCGTCGCAATTCTATATTTCATTATTTGTCTCCTAATTCCGTTTAAAATCTTCTTCCTTATGATTTTCGCCTAATATTCCTTATCAATCAGCTCCACACCATAGTCATGTAATCGACCTTCTATGGCATCTGTCAGCCATCCGGCAACAGATTTCTGCTGTTCTTCAAAAGGCAGCCATACCGCCGGAGTTGCAATAATTGTATGTGCCGTCATGTTTCTTGGGTCATTATACCACGCAACACCGTCCCAGATAAACAGACTTACGCCTGCTTCCTTAAATTGTGGTATAGTATCCTTCAGTATCTGCTGAAACTCATCCGCCTGCTTTTCATCCACATCCATTATCCCGTCATCAAAGTAGTTTTGAACCTTTGCCAAATCCCCATCGCGGGTCGAGCAGTCAAACAACAGATGGATATCCTCCCCATATTTTTCATGTAGTGAAGCAAAACAGTCCAACGTAAGATTTTTGCTCACCAGCTTATCGGACATTGCCTTTGGCGTCTCCCATACATCTGTTGCGATACTATGCCAGTTATCGTTCAAAAGCAAAGCTGCATCCACAAGTACATTCTTGCTTTTTGCATTCGGAAAATAGTTGGTAAACACATCATCTGCCAGCAATGCCGCTCCAAATCCGCCGGCACTGTATCCTGTAACTAAAACGGTTTCTGCATCGCCGATTTCTGCCAGTTCCATTACCTTATTCATGGTTTCTGTATAATTGACATAACCATTATGATACAAAATCTTTTCTTTTCCATCAGTATCTGTATAATGAAATTCTCCGGTGCCGGCGTGAAAATCTCCGGTTGCATAAGGAAAAAGGATGATGCTCCAGTCTTCAAACGGGCTTCCATCCACATCTGATGCAATTCCTCCCATATTCATGGTTACATTGGCAAGCATATCAATAGCGATTTCCTTTGTATTATAAGTATCGTCTTTTGCAGTCTCTTCATTGACGCTTACTCCTCCGCCGGCAAAATAGATTAATACTTTATTGCTGCTTCCTTTTTTGAACAATGCACGATAACGGTCTCCTTCTGAGGTTTTCATCTCAGAGCTTGTCACCCGGTACCATTTCCCCACTTTTGGATTTTTCTTCAGATTTGGATATTGCAGCACAAACATATACACGAAAATTCCAATGATAATCAATGCCGTAAAAATAATTGCCAGTACTTTTCCCGCTATTTTTAATACCTTCTTCATTCACTTTTCTCCTTGACATTTTGATGGAACTTTTGTACCATCTTCAATGTAACAAATGTACCATCGCTTCCCACGAAAATCAAGCCATTAGAAAAAATGGCACAAATAAGGAGATTTGTACCAGCATGAATAATCAGGACAAAAATACCTATGTCAAGCAGAGAATTACCGAAACTTTATTGGAATTGTTAAAGAAAAGAGAACTTTCAGAAATAAATATAGGAGAGCTTACAACCATTGCGCAGGTAAGCAGGAATTCGTTTTACAGAAACTACACCAACAAGGAAGATATCATAAGAAGCTATTTTTCTAAGATGCTGTCCGAATGGGAAATTGAATGGAAGCAAAGCGGCTCTGATTCCAATGCAGAACTGTTTGGGCATCTTTTTATGTATCTGAAGCAGCATAGTGATACCATGATATTAATTCAGGAACGTGGTTTATTTTATCTATTTAAAGAAGGATATTTAACTCTCTGGGGACCCTCAGCGGAAATGGATAACGTGACCGCTTATACACTTTCTTTTATTGCAAACGGTGTGCTCGGCTGGATTGAAGAATGGCTGAAACGCGGTATGACCGAATCAGCAGAGACTATGATTGCGCTTCTTTTACGAACGGCATAACCGCATAAGTATGATACATGCCTTCCGCAATTTCAAGTGTTACTTTTGCCCCATAGCTTCTTAAACACTCTGCGGTTGACTGCGCCGCTGCCGAAAAGACTTCGTCCCCGTCATAGGAAAGATAAACATCCTTTATCCCTTCATAAATACCTTTGGATGTATACAGTAATTCTTCCGGAAGTTCTTTTCCGCCTGTCATCCCCTTAAAAATATTGTCCAGCGCGGTGGTGCTCATAATTAAATTTGTCTTGTTAAGCTCTTCTGCCCTTTTTCTTTCTTCTGCCGTCAAGGCGGAGCCGGGAGAACTGAGCGCAATCTTTCCAGACATCGGAGTGCCTTCTCCCTGCCTGTTGATATATGACATCAGCCAGAGAACCATAGCCGCTCCCGATGAACCTCCCAAAAAGGCAATCTTTTCTGCCGGATAATGCTCCAATGCCATTTTATAAGTCGCATATAACATGTTCAGCGCATCTATCAAATCATGCTCCGGTGCAAGCGGAAAATACGGAAGCAGCATATTTCTTCCGGTATCTTTCGCCAATGCAATCAGTTCCTTTGCCTGGGATGGTTTGTCTTTCTTAATTTTGGTCTTTCTTAACTTGTGTCTTTCTTAATTTGCATCTTTCTTAATGACTTTTTGTCATTATGGCAGTTAACAGAGTCTAAGTCAGGTTTTGCACAACAAAAAAGGTAAGTATCCATTTTTGATACTTACCTGTAATCTCCGCTGTTTCCGTGTCTATTCTTTCAGAACAGGATTTTTTCCGGAGCAATCTTATCCTTTTCACTGATAGGACGAATTACTTTGCATGGAACGCCTGCCGCCACAACGCCCGCCGGGATGTCATGCGTTACAACGCTCCCCGCACCGATAACCGAACCGGCTCCGATGGTCACGCCGCCGCATACCGTAGCGTTTGCACCAATCCAAACATTTTCTTCCAGTGTAACAGGAGCCGAGGTGCCAATTCCCCGGCTTCGTTGTTCCGGGTCAGCGGCATGTCCGGAACAGGCAATGCACACACCGGGAGCAATAAATGCGCCGGATCCAATATTTACCGGAGATGTGTCCAGAATAACGCAGTTATAATTTATAACAACCAGCCCGTGAGTATGGATATTAAAACCATAGTCGCAATGAAAATCCGGCTCGATACCGGCCATGGGTGAGCAGGTGCCCAGAAGTTCCTGCAAAATGGCTCGACGCCTGTCCTGTTCATCCGGCGCCGTACGGTTATATTCCCAGCAAAGCTTCTTTGCCCGGTTCTGCTCCTCACCCGGTATATTTTCATAGCCACTGGCATACGGAGCCTGACTTTTTATAATTTCAAGAGGTGTCATGTTCATAAATAGTATCCTTTCTCTCCCATCCCTATTGTCATCCAGAACTCTTCATCATCTTCCGTCCAGACGCTGACACTGGAGCCCGTAAACGCATAAGAACATCTTTCGCTATCGTCAACATCCCCGTTATTATTCTCGGATAGTATTTTAACCAATTCCTTCTGTTCCGTATCAAAAGCCGACACCCCATAAATATAGGGTTTCAAAATGCCGCCAGGTGCCTCCGCCATATTGTTCCCGTATCTTTTCCGGTTCTCCCAACAAACGGATGACTTCGTCTTTACCGGCTTCCAGATATACGCTTTTGTCGTCAATCGTAATTTTTTCCAGTGGAAATAAAGTAATCTTCATCAATAATCTCCTTCCGATAGCCTTTCCTTAAACTCTTATTTAAGTTACACCTGCCCTTCCCCAGGCAAACAAAGAAAAATATATCTGGTATGGCTTCCCTGCCAAATGTTTTAACCGCCATCCGATACATCGCTTTTGCATGTATCCGGTCGTGCCAGATAAATCTGCGCAACACCTTCCGCAGTGACCATTCCTCATCATAGCTTCCGCGAAATACTGTGTTTTTCAAAAAATCCGGCTGGCTTTCCAGCAAAGAAAATCCCGTGCGGATTTCAATGCCAATGCTTTTAATTCTTCATACTCTTCTATGTTTAATTCTTCCATCTCCCTGTCGAAAAGCACGTCGGAGTCAGCATCGGAAATCGTAAGCTCCGATGCTTTTTCCTGCACAATTTCAGTTTCCGTGACATCAGGGAGCGGCTTGCCCGCCCATCTTAAATACGCTGCGATTTCCAATGGCATTTTCCGAATGGCTTCTTCTTTCGTTCTGCCTCTGGTATAAGCACTTGTAAAATTATCGGAATACAGAATACTATCATTGCCATTGTGTTCCCATACACACCTTATTTTCATATGTACATTCCTTCCGCGAATTATTTCACCTTTAATATTGTGTCATGGCATACCGTACCGTTTTCCGCAATCGTGGATTTCCGGATAAATTTAGCATGATGCTTCAATACTCCGTATGCATACCAGTCATGCGTGCAGAACACCTTGCAAAACTCCGGATACCCATGTTCTTTACAGGTATCAAAATACAGACACCGGCTGATTTCATAAGCATATCCTTTTTCATCATCCTGCAGGATTTCTATATCCCAGCAGGTCCTTTTTTCGCCTTGCAAATCATCAAAAAAAGGACTGTCTTACTATTTTATAACCGTTGGGCAATAAATCGGCTCCCTTGTATAATACGGATGAAAATTTTCGCATAAAAGCGCACATGAAATCATATGCCTGAATTCCTTCGGCTTCCGTCAATCCTCTTTCCCGCAGTATCTCATAGGCTGCCAGTCCGGAAAAAATGTTGAGATACGAAGTAAATTTGCCTCTCTCATTTCCCATATCCGCCTCATCCATATACCGGTAGAACCGTTCTTCGTACTCCTGCACAATCTCCTGTGCCGGCAATGTGGTATTACGTGCCACATACTTTTTTAATTTCTTTTTATATCCGGATAATAACATCCGGCATGTTTTTTTCTCTTTCTCTGTCAGCATTTCTTCACCTCCCGTTTCCGGGTCTTGCCTCTTCTTTTTCGTAGTTCATCCGCATCCTAATGATTTCTGTATTTATTCAATACTTCGTCCGGAATATGGCAGTAGCTGCAATCCTCCGGGTATCGTTCCAGATGATGCTGATGTTCTTCCGCACTTCTGACATAATTCGTCAAAGGCAATACTTCTACTGCAATCTTATCGCGGTCTTCCCGATGATTGATAAAGGCTTTTGCCTCTTCAAGATGCTTCTCGGAAGTACTGTAAATACCGGTTCCATGCTTCTTTTGCCTTTCCGCTTTTCAAAATCTAACACTTCACTCATAGAATAACGTACCATTTTTTCGTAGCCCTCGCAAGCTTTTCCGGGGTTACGCGGATTTCTACCTTCCACTCTCATTTCCGCGTAAACTTTTTCCACGCCCTACGTGGATTTCCGCCTTTCACTCCCTTTTCCACGTAAAGCCAAACTCCCCTCCCTATAAAAAAAGTGCAACATATAAGTTTTCGCTTATACATTGCACTTGTCTTTTATGCTTTACACTTCAAAGGTTAAATCGCCGTAGGTGGGCATGGGCCACATGGATTTGTCAACGATTAACTCCAGTTCGTCAACGGGCTTGCGCAGGGCATCCATTTCTACCTTGACGGTATCCTTGTAGAAGAAAGCTTTTTCCTTGGCGTTCTTGATAGTGCCTGCCTGTGCGGTAGCTTCCTCCAGTCTGAGGAGTGCGTTCTTGGCAATAATCAGCTTGCTGCTGACGGTGTTTAAGATGTCTCTCTGCACGGAAGCATCCGCTCCGGCATCCTTAACGGCAATGACCGTGTCGGCAAGGGACTTGCTGTAACGGATAACCGCAGGAATAATCTTCTTGTTTGCCATGTTAATCATGGTCAATGCTTCGATGTTCAAAGTCTTTGCGTAGGTTTCGTAAATAATCTCCTCACGGGAAATCAGCTCTGCCTTGGTAAAGATACCGAACTTTTCAAACAGACGGACGGATTTCTCTGTAGTTAAAGTACCTGCCGCGTCAATCATGCAGCGGATGTTGGGAAGTCCGCGTCTTTCCGCCTCTTTTACCCATTCATCGGAGTAGCCGTCGCCGTTGAAAATAATTCTCTGGTGAGCGGTCATGTATTCCTTAATCAGGTCATGTACTGCCATGTCGAAATCTTCTGCCTTTTCCAGTCTGTCGGCTGCTTCACAGAAAACCTCTGCCACAATAGCATTTAAAGTTGTGTTCGGGTCTGCAATGGAGTCGGAAGAACCAACCATACGAAATTCAAACTTGTTGCCGGTGAAAGCGAAAGGTGAGGTACGGTTGCGGTCCGTTGCGTCCTTTTCAAAATCAGGCAGGGTGGAAACACCGGTCTTCATGCGGCCGCCGTTTAAGCAGTGCGCTGCTTCTCCGGTTTCAACCAACTGCTTTACTACATCCTCAAGCTGTTCGCCTAAGAATACGGAAATAATGGCAGGCGGTGCTTCGTTTGCGCCCAGTCTATGATCGTTTCCGACATCGGAAGCGCTCTGGCGGAGCAGGTCTGCGTGGGTATCTACTGCCTTTAAGATGCAGGCAAGAACCAGTAAAAACTGGATATTTTCGTTGGGTGTTTCACCCGGGTCAAGTAAATTGACACCATTGTCGGTAGTAAGGGACCAGTTGTCATGCTTACCGGAACCGTTTACACCGGCGAAAGGCTTTTCGTGAAGCAGGCAGGTCATGCCATGTCTGTCAGCCACTTTTTTCATGGTTTCCATCACAAGCTGGTTGTGGTCAACCGCGATATTGGCGGTTTCGTAAATGGGCGCCAGTTCATGCTGTGCGGGAGCCACTTCGTTGTGCTGGGTCTTGGCAGTAACACCAAGCTTCCAGAGTTCGATATTCAAATCCTTCATGTAGGCACCGATGCGTTCACGGATGGTGCCGTAGTAATGATCCTCCAGCTCCTGACCCTTGGGTGCGGGTGCGCCGAATAAGGTTCTTCCGGCAAAAATAAGGTCGTCTCTCTGTAAATATTTCTGCTTATCTACCAAGAAATATTCCTGCTCTGCACCAACGGAAGGCACTACCTTGGTTGCTGCGGTATTGCCGAATAAATGCACAATTCGGAGTGCCTGCTGGCTGATGGCTTCCATAGAGCGGAGAAGCGGGGTCTTTTTGTCCAGTGCTTCGCCCTTATAGGAGCAGAACGCGGTGGGAATACAGAGAATAACGCCGGTCGCGTCTTCTTTTAAGAAAGCGGGGGAAGTGATGTCCCATGTGGTATAGCCTCTTGCTTCAAAGGTGGCACGAAGTCCGCCGGAAGGGAAGGAAGAACCGTCCGCTTCGCCTTTGATTAATTCCTTGCCGGAAAATTCCAGAAGCATATGTCCGTCCTTGTCGGGATGGCTGACAAATGCGTCATGTTTCTCTGCGGTGATGCCGGTAAGGGGCTGGAACCAGTGGGTGTAATGGGTGGCGCCGTTTTCAACAGCCCAATCCTTCATGGCTTTGGCAACCACATCCGCTGTGGCAAGAGAAAGCTCTCCGCCGTTTTCCATAACATTAATAACTTCCTTGTATACATACTTGGGAAGTCTTTCCTTCATTTTGCCGAGTGTAAAAACCTTGCTGGCAAATAAATCCTCTAAGTTAATCATTTCACTCATAAAGTATTTATTCCTTTCGCGACTTACAACTTTGAAGCCATCCTGTGTAAAGGAACCCTCAGGGTGTACTTTTCTTATACTCTGTCTTTCACATTATCTTACTTTGCAGAAAAAAGCAAGGTGAAATTCTTAATGTGCTCCGTTTTCCTGCACGGCACGCCAAACCGTTTTTCTTTATTCCTGGATGGCATCCTTCGGGTTACCCACGCGGAGGATGTCCTGCACTTCCGGCATTACGCTTAAGCGGATCCAGATTTCCTGCTGGGGATGGGGCGCGCTTTCCACTGCATTGCCCTCTCCGTCAAACATTTCCTCGACTTTCACTTCCACATTGTCGCCGGAGGGCTTCATGATTTCAATGGTATCTCCCACGCAGAACTTGTTCCGCTGGGTAATGCGTACCAGTCCTTTTTCAGACTTTGCTTCCTCAATCATTCCTAAATAAATATATTCGTTCACATAGGTGTTGCTGTCATAAATCTGGGTATTTTCATCGGGCTTTCCAAAATAAAAACCGGTGGTGAACTGCCTGTAGGTGCACTTGGAAATTTCTTCCTTGTACCAGTCCATATGGCTGCGGTAAAGCTCCTCGGAGGTAAAATAATCGTCGATGGCTTTCCGGTAAGTCCGGGCTACCGTTGCCACATACAACGCCGTTTTCATGCGGCCTTCGATTTTCAGGCTGTCAATGCCGGCGTCCACCATTTCGGGAATGTGCTCAATCATGCACAAATCCTTGGAGTTAAAAATATAGGTACCTCTTTCGTTTTCGTAAACGGGCATGTACTCGCCGGGTCTGGTTTCCTCCACCACCGCATATTTCCAGCGGCAGGGATGGGTGCAGGCACCCTTGTTGGCATCTCTTCCCGTAAAATAATTGCTGAGCAGGCAGCGGCCGGAGTAGGAAATACACATGGCGCCGTGCACAAAGCTCTCAATTTCCATTTCTTCCGGAATGTTTTCCCGGATTTCCTTGATTTCCCGTAAGGAAAGCTCCCTGGCGGAAACTACACGTTTTGCCCCCTGCTCCCACCAGAAGCGGTAGGTCAGGTAATTGGTGTTGTTTGCCTGGGTGGAAATATGCCTTTCGATTTCGGGGCAGACCTCCCTGGCAATGGTATACATGCCGGGATCGGAAATAATCAGCGCGTCCGGTGCCTCCGGCTTTAAGTTTTTCAGCTCCTCAAAATAGATTCTTGCGCCGTTTAAGTCACCGTTATGGGCTAAAATATTGGCGGTCACGTAAACCTTTACATTATGGGCGTGGGCAAACGCAATGCCCTCTGCCATCTCTTCCATGGAGAAATTTCTTGCTTTGGCACGCAGACCAAACGCCTCTCCGCCGATATAAACGGCATCCGCTCCAAAACTGACCGCTGTTTTCAAAACCTCCAGGCTGCTCGCCGGGATGAGTAGTTCCGGTTTTCTCATAAATCTGACCCTTTCTATATCACTTTCGTACTGATGGATACGCCGTCGCCCACCGGCAAAATCACGGTTTCGAGCTGCTCGTGGTGGGTCAGGGCATACAGGTACTCCCGCATTCTGGCGTGTATGGTGCGGTTGCGTCTGGTCACGGCAAACCGGGATTCCAGCACATCGCCGTCCTGCAGTACATTGTCCGATACCAAAAGACCGCCTTTTTTGAGCAACCGGGTAGCCTCCGGCAGGAAATGGATGTACTGCGCCTTGGCGGCATCCATGAAAATAAAATCGTATTCGCCCTGCAGTTCTTTCAGTATTTCCGTAGCATCCCCGCACAGGAAGGTAATGGCATCTTCCTTTCCCGCCCGCTTAAAATTCTCCAGGGCGATGGGGATACGTTTTTCGTATTTTTCTATGGTGGTCACCTGAGCGCCCGCCGGTGCGTATTCCTGCATCAGAAGGGCAGAAAATCCCACCGCCGTTCCCACCTCCAAAATCTCCATGGGGCGGTGCGCCGCCATGAGAAAACGAAGAAGCGTCTGGGTTTCCGTGCGGATAATGGGCACGGCATCCGCTCTCGCTTCTTTTTCTATCTGGTTTAAAAACGACGTATTGCCTTTATCAAACGAATTAATAAAGGCAACCATTCTTTCATCATTTATCATTACTATTCTCCGGCGCCGGCATCTCCTGCACCGGCATTGTCATCTTCGGCTCCGCCAACAGTACCATCTTCTTCTGCGCCGCCGTCACCTTCGTCCTCGGCTCCGCCAACGGTACCGTCATCTTCCGCACCGCCCGTGGTATCTTCCCCGGATGTATCGGTTTCGTCCGTCGTCTCGGGTACGACAGACATAATTTCCATCATTTTTTCCATGGTCATGGATGTGTTCAGGACATAAGTACCCGGCTGCAGCTTGTCCTTGTAATGGGACAGCAGGTTCTGGATGTAAAACAATTTGGCATCGCGAATAAGACCCTTATCCTCAAGGATTTGTCCTATGTCCATTGTGCTTTTTCCAATGGTGATATCTACCTGGATGTCCACGCCGGGCGCTTCCGCCACCGGCTCTTCCTTAAACACACGGTAACCGTAATCGTAGGCAATTACCGCCCCTTTGTAGATAATCACAACCGCCGCTACCGCGATTGCCACCTTTAATATGGCGCTTACTACCGCCATTACCATTTGTCTGGTACTCATGGGTCTTCCTCCCTGTTACATGAAATCGAGGCCGTCCGTAATGTCTAACTCCACTTCCTGTATCATACGGCAGAAATTCAATTCCGCTGTCAGGAAATCGCAGATCATGGGATCCTCTATCAGATCCTCATTTTCATACTGGAACTCTTCGATTTTATCGAAAAGCTCCCGGCTGTCGGTACGGCTCTGCAGTTCAAAGCTCTTCTTTCTGAAGTCATCAAGCTGTGCCTTAAGCTCCGGGAATTTGGCTATTTTCTCCTTCTGGATGCTGTATTCCCGGTATTCTTCTGTATCCTTTATGGCAGCAAGAAGATTTGCTACCGCTTCCTCCAAATTCGTCACTGTTCTCCACCCTTCCTGCTAAACTTCCATGATAATCGGTAAAATCATGGGGCTTCTCTTGGTCTTTTTCCAGACGTAATCGGACAGCACATCCTTGGTTGCCGTCTTCAATTTGCCCCAGTCGGTAACACCCCTGTCAAGCAGCTCTTCGAGGGTATCGTTTACAAGCTGTCTTGCCTCGTCCATCAGTTCGTCGGACTCCCTGACGTAAACAAAACCTCTGGAAACAATGTCGGGACCGGATACCAAGTAGCCGTCCACTCTGTCCAGCGCCATGACCACAATCAGGATGCCGTCTTCCGCCAGATGCTGTCTGTCGCGGAGCACGATGTTGCCGACGTCTCCTACACCGAGTCCGTCTACCAGAATGGAACCGACCGGCACCCTTCCGGTAACCTGTGCCTTCTCCTCGGACACTTCCAGCACATCGCCGGAAGAAAGAATGAAAATATCATCCTTGGGAATGCCTAAGTTTTCTGCGATTTTCGCCTGGGCACGCAGGTGCTTGTATTCTCCGTGCACCGGAATGGCGTACTTCGGCTTCACCAGTGTATAAATCAGCTTAATCTCTTCCTGGCAGGCATGTCCGGATACATGGGTATCCTGGAAAATAACATCCGCGCCCTTGCGGAAGAGTTCGTTAATAACCTTGGTAACGGCTTTTTCATTGCCGGGAATGGGATTGGAAGAAAAGATAACCGTATCTCCCGCTCCGATGGTAATTTTCTTGTGCATGTTGGACGCCATACGGGAAAGCGCCGCCATGCTTTCGCCCTGACTGCCGGTAGTGATGATAACCTGCTGTTCGTCCGGATAATTCTTTAACTGGTCCACGTCGATAAGGGTCTTGTCCGGTATATTCAGGTAGCCCAATTTGGAAGCGGTGTCGATGATGCTCACCATACTTCTGCCTTCCACCACTACTTTTCTGCCGAATTTGTATGCCGTATTGATAATCTGCTGCACACGGTCCACATTGGATGCAAAGGTTGCCACAAAAATTCGGGTATTTTTATGGTCGGCAAACAGGGTATCAAAGGTTTTACCCACGGTCTTTTCGGAAGGGGTAAAGCCGGGACGCTCCGCATTGGTGGAGTCGCACATCAGGGCAAGTACGCCCTTTTTGCCGATTTCCGCAAAACGCTGCAAGTCAATGGCATCGCCGAATACCGGTGTGTAGTCCACCTTAAAGTCGCCGGTGTGCACCACAACGCCCGCCGGGGAATAAATGGCAAGGGCTGCCGCATCCACGATGCTGTGGTTGGTCTTGATAAATTCGATACGGAACTGTCCTAAATTAATAGACTGACCGAATTTCACAACCTTTCTCTTGGTGCTCTTCTCTAAGTTGTGTTCTTTTAATTTGTTTTCGATAATACCCATGGTCAGCTTGGTAGCGTAAATAGGCACACAGACCTTGCGCAGCACATAAGGCAGGGCGCCGATATGGTCTTCATGTCCGTGGGTAATGACAAAGCCTTTTACCTTGTCCAAATTGTTTTCCAGATACGTAGTGTCCGGGATAACAAGGTCAATTCCCAGCATATCATCCTCCGGGAAGGACAGACCGCAGTCCACCACAACGATACTGTCTTCGTACTCAAAGGCAGTAATGTTCATACCGATTTGCTCCAAGCCGCCCAAAGGGATGATTTTCAGCTTGGAAGCTGCTGTATTCTCTTTTTTCTTCAATCAATTTACCTCCATGCAAAGGCAGACCGCAGTACTCCCTTCCGGTGCTTTCGTCCTGTTTTTCATGAACATTTCCCGAGTCCCCATGAAAAATCCGTTACCGGCACCTGTGGCTACTGCCGTCCTGCCCGTTTTCTATTTAAAGTTTGAGGAGTGACCGCTCCGTCTGACTCCTTGAAACTTTTTACCTGTCCGTAAAGTGTTACTCTAAGGTAACATCGTCCATCATATCGGAGAAAACATCCGCAATCGCCGCTAACTCTTTCTCGTCCTCAACAATGGCATAAATACTCTCAGCCTCTCCGTCTGCGGAAAGGTCTTTTAAAATCAGGGCTTCTCCGTCCCCTTCTTCCTCTGTCACCAGGATATAGTTGATACCGCCTATTCTGGTCTGTTCCAATACATAAAAATCTACTGCTTCTCCGTCTGCTCCGTCGGGAGTGAATGTAATCTTTTCCACTGCGTTCTCCTTATTTACAGACCGGCTGCCCTTTTATCCAGATATCCCTGTAAAATAAAGCATGCCGCAATCCTGTCTACGTGTTCTTTCCGTTCTTCCCTGCGGATGCCCGCTTCCATCATGGCTTTGTCCGCAGCCACAGTGGTGAGTCTTTCATCCCACAAATAAACAGGAAGTCCGGTTCTTCTCTCTAATTTATCCTGAAACTCCTTTGTGAGCTCCACCCTGACTCCCTCTGTATTGTTCATGTTTTTGGGATAGCCCAAAACAATTTCTTCCACGCCGTATTCTACAATCAGCTCTTCAATCCTTGCCAGTGTCTGGCGAAGCTTATTCTCCTCCTTGCGGCGGATAATTTCAATGCCCTGTGCGGTGATAAGCAGCGGGTCGCTGATAGCCACACCCACAGTCTTTGAGCCAAAATCAAGCCCCATTATACGCATGTGCTTCTCCTTTACTGCTGCCAGTGGTTGTTGTGGATGTAATCGGCCAAAAGCTCTTCCACCAGTTCGTCACGTTCTACCTTCATAATCATGCTTCTGGCATTCTTATGGCAGGTAATGTAAGTCGGGTCACCGCTCATGATATAGCCCACAATCTGATTGACGGGGTTGTAACCCTTTTCCACCAATGCTTCGTACACTGTATACAGAACAACCTTTACGCCGGTTTCCAATTCTGACTCTACATTAAAAAACTGTGTATTTCCCAAATCCTGTTCCTGCATATTTCTTACCTCACTTTCACCGGATTTACTGTCTTTTTGTTTTTACTTCTATTTATCTATCGTTCATTTTTATGTTTATTACGACTTATTACCTATATTAACCCAACTTGTCAAAAAATTCAACCTGCGATTACACCAAATAGCAATCCTCTTACTGCATGAGCAGAATGTCCTCCTGCAGAAAATCCACGATTTTTCCCGACAAAATCCGGTTGGAAAGGTTTTCTTCCGTTTTCTTTGCCACCTTCACATATTCCCGGCTGTGTCCAATCTGGTAACGGACACCGCCGATTTCTTTTTCTTCTTCAAAAAGCACCGGTATTTCCTTTCCTATGTAGTACTCCCGGTATCTTTTCGACAGCTCCTTTTCCATGGCAAGTAGCTCGGCGCTTCTTTTTGTCTGCACGGGGCCCGGTATCTGGTTCGGCATACCTGCCGCTACCGTTCCCTTTCTCTTGGAATACTTGAAAATGTGCATTTCGTAAAGGTCCGCTTCCCGCAAAAAATCACAGGTCTTTGCAAATTCTTCTTCCGTTTCTCCCGGAAATCCCACAATGACATCCGTGGTGATGGCAGGATGGGCAAACGCTTCCCGAAGTCTTTTGGTTCCTTCCAAGTATTCACCGGTTGTATAGTGTCTATTCATTCTCTTTAAGGTTTCGTCGCAGCCGCTCTGCAGGGAAAGGTGGAAATGGGGGCAGAGTTTTTCTATGGAAGCCAGCCGTTTCACATTTTCCTCCGTCATGATGCGGGGCTCTAAGGAGCCGATGCGGATGCGCTCAATGCCTTCGATATCCTGCAGTTTTTCCAGCAAATCTATCAGCTTGGACTCTCCGGCATAATCCCTTCTGCCGTCGTCCTTTACCTTTACTTCCGTTTCGCCCTGTTCCCAGGCTTCCTTGGAAAAATCAATGCCGTAGGAACTGATGTGGATGCCGGTCAGCACCACTTCCTTATAGCCGCTCTGCGCCAGCCCTTCCATTTCCCGGCGGATGTCTTCGTAGCGTCTGCTGCGCACCCTGCCTCTGGCATAGGGAATGATGCAGTAGGAGCAGAACTGGTTGCAGCCGTCCTGGATTTTAATGTAGGCACGGGTATGCTCCGCCGTGTGCTTTAAGGTCATTTCCTCGTAATCGCATGGCGCGTTCACATCAACAATGGCATCCTCTTCTTCCTGCTTGTGCTCCGCCAGAAACTTCTCTAAAATGGGGATTAAATCCTTTTTGCGGTTGTTGCCGATGGCAAGGTCTATCCCCTGTCCCCGCAGGGCTTCCTCATCCGCCGTCTGCACATAACAGCCCACAGCCACCACGACAGCCTCAGGGTTGCGCTTCTTCGCCTGATGCAGCATCTGCCTGCTCTTCCGGTCCGCAATATTCGTGACGGTGCAGGTATTTACGATATAAATGTCCGCTATTTCATCAAATGGTACAATAATATACCCTTTTTCTTGTAGGTTTTGTTGCATAATATCCAGTTCATACGCATTAACCTTGCATCCGAGGTTGTGTAATGCTACTCTTTTCATACAGATTCCTCTCAAAATTTGTAATGTTTTATGATTGACTTTTCTTCTTGTTATTAGTAAGATGATAAAGAAGGTATGAAACACGTAAGGAGGTAATAACAATGAAAACTGTTCAGATTTCTTTAAACTCAATTGACAAAGTAAAATCTTTTGTAAATGATGTTACCAAGTTTGATTACGACTTTGACCTGGTTTCCGGCAGATATGTAATCGACGCTAAATCTATCATGGGTATCTTCAGCTTAGACCTTTCTAAGCCCATTGACTTAAACATCCATGCAGAAGATAACATTGATGATGTTTTGGCAGTATTAAAGCCTTACATAATCTAATTTGGTTGCATCGTTTCAACCGGCTGTCTCAGACAGCATGAACAGATTGGAAAAGCAGAACACCTGTGTGAATAACCAGGTGTTCTTTTTTTGCTACATATTCTCACTTACAATGATAAGCTCGTCCGTCTTTAAGGCGGTGTCTACCAGTTCATCAATCTTTTCCGCCAGATTTTCCTCATGCCTCTTGATAATCTTTAAGTTCGGCTTGGTAACGGGATGCTTTGCCACAAATATGGTGCAACAGTCCTCATACGGCAGGATGGATGTTTCATAAGTACCGATTTTTTCGGAAATATCAATGATGTCCAGTTTGTCAAACGCGATTAACGGTCTGTAAACCGGCAGCTCGCATACCTCGTTGGTAGCGGCTAAGCTCTGCATGGTCTGGGATGCCACCTGACCAATGCTTTCACCGGTAATAAGTCCCAGGCACTCTGTTTCCTGTGCAATCTTTTCCGCAATCCTCATCATGTAGCGGCGCATGATAATGGTCAGCTCGTCATGCGGGCACTTTTCGTAGATGTACAACTGGATATCCGTAAAGTTGATGATATGCAGGTAAATCGGACCGGTGTAGCGGGACACGATTTTGGCAAGGTCAATAACCTTCTGCTTTGCTCTCTCGCTGGTGTAGGGCGGCGCATTGAAATAAACCGCATCTATCTTGACGCCTCTCTTGGCAATCATGTAACCGGCTACCGGAGAGTCGATACCGCCGGATAACAGCAGCATCGCCTTTCCACCCGTACCCACGGGCATGCCTCCGGGCCCCGGAATAGTTTCGGAATAAATATAAATCTTCTCGCGGATTTCCACATTCAGCATGATTTCGGGCTTATGCACATCCACATGCATTTCGGGGAACGCATTGAGGATAGCTTCTCCCAAATCCATATTGATGGTCATGGAATCCTTCGGATAATTTTTTCTGGCTCTTCTGGCGTTGACCTTAAAGGTCTTGTTTTTGTCGGGATATACGCTGTCCAGAAAGGCAATCACATCCCGGCAAAGCTTTTCAAAGCCTTCATCCTCCACGTAAACAACAGGACAGATGGCTGAAATACCGAATACACGCTGCAGATGCTCCACAGTGTCCTCAAAGTCAAAATCCGTCATGGCATCCACGTAAATTCTGCCCTGAGTCTTTCTTACCTGAAATTCTCCGTCGCACTTTTTCAGGGCATATTTAATCTGGTTTGCCAGTGCATCCTCAAATAAATATCTGTTCTTTCCTTTTACACCGATTTCGGCGTACTTTATCAAAAATGCTTTATACATATATCTCCTCTCGTTTTTCAAAAAACGGTGCCCTTCCGGCACATATCAGCGTCTTGTGTATTTTCGCAACATAGGGATAATATCATACATTACCTGCAATGTATAGTCCAATTCTTCCCGGGTGGTGTAGACCGACATGCTGAAACGCAGCGTGGAGTCTAAAAGCTCCTCCGGAAGCTTGATTGCTTTCATGGTTGCCGAACCAGCGGTATGGGGTTTATTGGAAGAGCAGGCGCTGCCCGCCGATACATAAATTCCCCTGTCCTCCAGCGCATGCAGAAGCACCTCGCTGCGGACACCCTTTACGGAAAGACTGACAATGTGGGGCGCACCCTCCATGCCTTCCGGGTTGTTGATGCGGATGTCGGGAATTTTCCGGAGTCCTTCGCAGAAATAATTTTTCAGGCCGTAAAGTCTTTCCGCATCCTCTTCCAGATGGTTGTAAAGCATTTCCGCCGCCTTTGCCATACCCGCAATGCCGGGCACGTTTTCGGTACCGGAACGCAGGTTTTTCTGCTGTCCGCCGCCGTAAATAATATTGTGGATTTTTACCTTTTCTCCGATATACAGGAAACCGACACCCTTGGGTCCGTGAATTTTGTGACCGCTTACGGATAAGATGTCAATGCCCATACGCTTCGGATAAATGCGGTATTTACCGAAGCCCTGCACCGCATCCACATGGAACAGGGTGGAAGGGTTCATGCTCTTAATGAGTCTGCCCGCTTCCGCAATGGGCTCCACGGCGCCGATTTCGTTGTTGGTGTGCATCATGGATACTAAAATGGTATCTTTCCGCATGGCATTCTGCAGTTCCTGTAAGGAAATCTGTCCCTTACCGTCAACTGACAGATATGTCACTTCAAATCCCTGGTCCTCCAGATAATGCATCGTCTGTAAAATGGCCGGATGTTCGATTTTCGTGGTAATCAGATGTTTTCCCGCTCTGTAATTTGCCATGGCACAGCCTATCAGTGCCAGATTATCTGACTCCGTTCCGCCGGAAGTGAAATAAATTTCTTTTTCATTTACCTTCAGAATTTTGGCAAGCGTCTCTCTTCCATACCGGACATATCTCTCTGCCTGCACACCCTTGTTATGCATGCTTGAGGGATTGCCGTAATCTTCACACATGATTTTTGACATCAGTTCCGCTACTTCCGGGAAAGTCCTTGTGGTAGCCGAGTTATCCAGGTATACTTCCATGGTTTTTCTCCTTTTTCCGTCCTATATAACAATATATGCTATTCTTCTTCCAACTGATACATTATCCACGCCATGACGGTAAGACCTGCGGTTTCGGTGCGCAAAATGCGCTTTCCGAGGGTAACGGGTTCTATGCCTGCTGCCTTTGCCGCCTCCGCTTCCTCCGGTGCAAATCCGCCCTCCGGTCCTATAAACACCGCAATGTCAGCACCTTTCGGCAGATTTTCCAGAATTTTTTTGGTGGCGCTCATGCCCTCCGCCAGCTCATAAGGTAAAAGCTTTACCTCCATGGCGGATGCCTCTTTTACCGCTTCTGCAAAGGAAATGGGCTCTCTGACAACGGGAATGATGCCGCGCTTGCTCTGTTTGGCGGCTGCTTCCGCAATCGCCTGCCAGCGCTCCGTTTTCTGCCTGCCCTTTTTAGCATCCAGCTTCACCACACAGCGCTTCATGATTACCGGAATGATTTCCGCCACACCGAGCTCCACGGTCTTCTGGATGATAAGCTCCATCTTGTCCGCCTTGGGAAGTCCCTGATAAAGGTGGACCCTCGATGGGAGCTCCACGCCGTCTTCCTTAATAAAGCGCAGTTCACAGAGGATGCTCTCCTCGTTCAGTTCTTTAATGCCGCAGCGGTATTCCCTGCCGTCCTCGCCGTTGCTGACGGCAATTTCTTCACCGGGCTTCATGCGCAGTACGTTTTTGATATGGTTCACATCACTGCCCAGAATAACGACAGTATTGTCATTTGTATGTATCTGGGACGGTTCCACGAAAAAATGGTACATGACTGTTTCCTCATTCTGACGGATTTAATTTAAGCGGTAAATCTCCTGTTCGTCCTTCTGACCCTTGTACTGGGCTACACCGTAACCGATGGCACCGCCCATACTGAACAGCATCATCAGCACTAAATTGCCGTAATAACCGCCGCTTGCTTCGGCTAAATCATAATAGAATTTCTGGTCCACCAGACATTCTCCGAAGGAAAGCATGCCATCCCATGCAAAATACAGGGTGGTGGCACAGTCAAACAGGAATGCCACATAGGTCATGGCAAGAGCGATAACCGCACAGATAACAAGACCCGCTGCGGACATCTTGCCCGCCAGTTTTTTATAACCGAAAATAACCGCAAGTCCGAGCAGCACGCCTGCCCACATGGAAACATAGCCCAGTCTGGCAATCAGGAAAATAACCAGGGTGCCTACCACGGAACCTGCCAGCGCGCCTAAAATACCCAGCACGTAGTTTTCCTTCTTCATGGCAAGGGCAGAAGCCTCCATGCTCATGCGGTTGCGCAGGGAAACCGCTCCTTCGGGGCTTAAAATCATATAGTTTCCTTTTGCACGCCATACCTCCGTCATATTGGGCATGCCGTTTTCATCGCAGTTTACGCCGCCCTGTGCCATTACATAATCCAAAACGGTACGGAGTGCGGTGGTAATGTTGGTAAAGATGGCATTATTATTCCCCTTTAAGGGCACGGTAATACTGATACTGAACTGTGCCACAGACACTTCCACGCCCTTCGGCATGGGAAGATTTTGGATTTCAAAGCCGCTGAGCGGTGTTCCCTGCGGAGTTGCCGCCATCAGGCTTATCCAGACTTTCGGCACGTTGTTGGATTGCTGCCAAAGCTGGATGACAGTGGTAAATCCTCTGTGATTGCCGTAAACCACCAGTCTTTTGGCATCGTATTTAAGTCCCAATGCCGGAGCTGTTTTTTCCAGTACCTTCTTAATGTTTCCCATTTGTGTCCTCCCTCATAACATGAATTTGAAATTTATGGTTTTCTGTTTCTCTGTATTCCTTTTACATCTGTTTTATGTGCTTTTTCTTAATTTTTTCTGGCAGTAACGCTGACCCATTCTCCCTGGTAGGTAACGGCAAGAACCTCTAAGCCTGCTGCCTTCACCGCATCCACTACGGTCTGCTCCTTGTCGTCAATGATACCGGAGGTAATATAAATGCCGCCCTTCTTTAACTGGTTCACAATCACCGGGGTCAGAGGCACCAGCACATCCGCTAAAATATTTGCCACTACGATGTCGTAACAGTCATAGCCCACTCTGTCCTGAATTTCCTTATCCGTGATGATGTTGCCGATCATCATTTCAAAGTTGGCGGGGTCAATGCCGTTGCTTTCGCAGTTTTCCCACACCGCATCCACGGCGCAGATGTCAAGGTCCGTACCTACGGCGTGCTTTGCACCGAACATCAGGGAAAGAATGGCTAAAATGCCGCTTCCGGTTCCCACATCCAGAAGATTTGTCTCCGGTGTCACATACTTTTTCAACTGGCGGATGCAGAGCTGCGTGGTTTCATGCATACCGGTGCCGAAAGCCGTACCGGGGTCAATGTGCAGCACCAGCTTGTCCTTATCCTTTACTTCCACTTCTTCCCAGGAAGGGATAACCAGAATGTCGTCTATGTAGAACTGGTGGAAATACTGCTTCCAGTTGTTTATCCAGTCAATGTCCTCGGTTTCGTCCACGGTGATGCTGCCTTCGCCGATGTCCATGAACTGGCGCAAGCTGTCCAGTTCTTCCTTTACCATGGAAAGAATGGCGTCCACGGTGGTGTCTTCGCCGTTAAGCGTCAGTCCGCCGTCCTCTTTTTCTTCCACAAAAAAGCTTAAGTACGCAATGCCGTCATCTTCGGGTCCTTCCGGCAGGATGTCCACAAACATCTGCTCCTTTTCCAGCGCGGTAAGAGGCACCTTGTCCTCAATCTGGGCGCCCTCCAGCCCTAAATCATACAGAGAGGAAATGATGATGTCCTCGGCATCGGTAATGGTTTTCACTTTGAATTTTGTCCACTTCATGGGAGAGTCCTTTCTTCAAGCTATTTTTATTGTTTGCCCTGCAGTTACTGTATGGGCAACGCACAACATATCCTGTATAAAGTCCTTATACTATCTGCTTCATTGTATTCTTTTAGGAAATGTCTGTCAATGTATGCTGCGGCTTTAATATGCTGGTAGAAGATGTATTCCATGTAGCGAATTGCGCTGGGGAAGTCCCCAGCCTTTTTCTCTCCAACTCTGCAAACTGGAATTTTTGCTTTATAAAAATCACTTATGCTGAAAAAAATTATAAACTCTTTGATTGAAATCCTTAGCTTCTTCGTAAGCAGCA
>ERZ808242.78-NODE-78-length-74265-cov-17.882442_pt1 | contig 74265 bp, 57 predicted proteins | sample MGYA00521244_ERZ808242 | MGnify/ENA primary metagenome ERZ808242 (study PRJEB31516, sample SAMN03275573) | gut metagenome | biome: mammalia-associated habitat; material: feces | host: Papio cynocephalus | place: Kenya | collected 2012-07-27 ... | reverse complement strand
TTTGAAGACCTTATATTTCTCTTTTGCAAAACCTCTTATCCCGAACTGGGGTAATCAAGACAAAATACGGCTCCTATATAACAAGCGTGCGTAAAATTTAGATTGAACGGAAACAGCAATATTTAGTAACGAAATTTTAGAAAAAAATAATTCCGCACAAAAAACAGCAAATAACGTTTACTGAATTAAACGTTGTTTAAAGCACCTTTGCCGTGCATCTTGCATTGGAACTAAGACCATTTCGTTGTCCTATACAAAACCAAGAAAGGAAAGAAATTCTATGTGGCTGATCCGGGAAAGGGATTGGCCACTTATGGCTTAGATGAGTTCAAGCAACATTGGATAAGCACCCACTCCAATGGAGAAGACAAAGGCGTTGCCATGTTCTTGGAAACCACCCCTGCATTCTTGCACACAGGGACAAAAAACCTGTGCTACGACTGTACATGGAAGCCGATGTCAGAATCATCGTAAGCAACAAAACGTTATGGCAACAGGCATTTGGATGAGTTGTGTTAGGCATTTTACAACTATAAGGGCCACCGCAGGCTTCACGGAGAAGCGTGCGGTGGCCCTTTCGGTTCGTTCAAGAAGCCTTGTTACATTGCCGCAGCTTAGAGCTCGGCGATGCACTCCACCTCGACCAGTGCGCCCTTGGGCAGAGCCTTGACGGCCACGGCCGAGCGTGCGGGATAAGGCTGTGTGAAGAACTCGGCGTAGACCTCGTTCATGGCGGCGAAGTTGGCCATGTCGGAGAGGAAGACTGTGGTCTTGACAACGTTGTTGAGGCTGGTACCGGCCTCCTCGAGGATGGCCTGCGCATTGGTGAGGGCCTGGCGCGTCTGCTCCTGGATGCCCCCCTCCACAAACTCGCCCGTGGCGGGCACGATGGGCACCTGACCCGATGCGAAGACGAGGTTGCCTACCTTGATTGCCTGGCTGTAAGGTCCGATGGCCTTAGGAGCCTTCTCTGTGTGGATAGCTTGCATAATTGATATTGTTTAAATGGTTTGACTAATTGTTTTCCCTGATCTTCAGTCCGTTGTCGGTGAGCGCCTTGGTGATGGCATCGACATGCTCCTGGTTCTTGGTCTCGACGGAGAGGCGGAGCACACAGTCGGTGACCTTCTTGCTGTCGTTGTTGCGCTCGTGGTGCACGCTGACAATGTTGCCGCCCATGGAGGCAATGACCTGGCACACCTTGAGCAACTGCCCCGGCTTGTCGGCCAGCTCGATGGTGAGCGTGCAGATGCGGCCGCTCGTGGCCAGGCCACGGTTGATGACACGGCTGAGGATGGTCACGTCGATGTTGCCGCCGCTGACCACGCAGATGGTCTTCTTGCCCTTCACCGGCACCTTGTTGAACATCACGGCAGCTACGCTGGCGGCGCCGGCACCCTCGGCTACCATCTTCTCGCTCTCGATGAGATGGAGAATGGCGGCACAGATCTCGTCCTCGCTGACGGTCACGATGTCGTCCACATAGTGTGAGCAGACATCAAACGTGAGCGAGCCCGGTTCCTTCACGGCAATGCCGTCGGCGATGGTCGACACCTTGGCGAGCTTCTCCTGCTTGTGGTCATGCAGGCTGTTGACCATGCTGGCGGCACCACTGGCCTGCACACCATAGACCTTCACCTGGGGGTTGAGCGACTTGATGGCGTAGGCCACGCCCGAGATGAGTCCGCCGCCACCCACAGGCACCACTACGGCCTCCACGTCGGGCAGCTGGTCGAGCAGCTCCAGGCCGATGGTTCCCTGTCCGGCGATAACGTTCTCGTCGTCGAAAGGGTGGATGAAGGTGTAGCCGTGCTCGTCGCGCAGCTGCAAGGCCTTCTGATAGGCGTCATCATAGACACCCGGCACGAGGCACACCTCGGCGCCCAGCTTCTTGGTGGCCTCTACCTTGCTGATGGGCGCACCCTCAGGCAGGCAGATGAGCGACTTGATGCCCATCGATGTGGCACCGAGCGCCACGCCCTGCGCGTGGTTGCCTGCCGAACAGGCTATCACGCCCTTCTTCTTCTCCTCCTCGGAGAGCTGCGAAATCTTATAGTAAGCACCGCGGATCTTGAACGAGCCAGTCTTTTGCAAGCACTCGGGCTTCAGGTAGACGTCACTCTCGGGATTGATCTTGGGGGCGTGCACCAGGTCGGTGCGGCGAATGATCTTGCTCAGCACATAGCGAGCCTTGTAGAAATTGTCTAAATTTAACATTCTCTTCTGATTTACAATCTTTCTGCAAAGGTACTCATTATTTTGGAAACACATTTTTCCGAAAGGCTCAAAATGAGATTTATCCAATATTTGGAGTGACAAGCGAAGCCAAGAGAACAACTGAACTTTTCTACACCAGAAGAAGCGTTCTTCAGAGTTATGGTTCATTTTGTTCCTTCGCATTGTTCAAGACCTAAATTGGGGCACAATCTGACGATCTAAATCCACAGGGCACATAAAAAAGGCGCCACCCAAGGGTGACGCCTCAACAGGTGAAAACGTATGGTTTATTTCACGATCATCTTCACCGTCTGGTGCTCGTTGCCATAGGCGAAGGTGAAGAAGCAAAGGCCAGCGGGCAGGTTGGCGGGCACCGCGAATGTGCCGTCGGCACTGAGACGGCCCTGTTGCACCATGACACCCGAGGCACCCACGACACGCACGGTGACATCGGCAGGATGGACATCGCCCAGGTCGAGGCGGATGACACCTCCACGCACGGCCACAGACGACATCATGCGGAGCTTGCCGGCAGCGGAGTTGTCGTTGTCACGGACCGACTGGATGCCTGTGCTGAACGCATCCTTCAGGTCTTGCTCGTAGTTGAACCAGCGGGTGTAGGTATCGGCAATGGCCAGGGCGCCCTCGCCCAAGCGGATGCGGTAGTCCCAGTGGTGCTTGCGCTGGGCGTCGCCAAGGTACACATAGTCGGTGTTGCAGACCACGCAGAAGATGACGCCGTTGGCAGGTTTCTCGGTGATGTCGATGCTCATGTTGCCACACTTCACGGGCTGGCTGTAGTAGCAACGGCCGTCCTTGGTGCGGTAGCAGAGCAAGGCGCGCATCTGTGTGTCCTCAGGACGGAACTCCACGTTGGCCACATCGCCCGAGACGTGGATGGGAATGATGTTGCCGCCGCTCCAACCAGGGTTGGTCAGCGTGTCGGGCGACATCCAGCCGTCCTTGTTGTCAAGCTCGACCGACTGGTAGGGAGTGATGCGATACGGGGCCACATTGATCCAGTAAGGCTCCCACTCGGGCTTCACCGAGATGCCGAAGTTGGAATTGACCACCGAGCGGTAACTCTTGTCCCAGCCACCGAGGTCGAAGAGCGCCTGGCGAGCACGATAGGCCGTGATGATCTGTCGCATGGGTTCCTCGCCGATGGAGTCGCCCATGGTCTTGAGCACATAGTCCTTGCAGTTGCGCCAGATCCAGGGGATGACGCCATCGCCACAGATATTGGCCGCCACCACGGGGAAGGCGTTGGCATACTGCACGCCGCCCAGGTAGTTGCGCCAGGTGCAGACCTGCTTGCCACCATCGTACATGTTGACGCCCTGCGCGCCCGGCCCACCGTAGGAACCATCCTGCAGCCAACCCGAATAGCACTCGATGGGCATGTGGGGAGCGAGGAAGGGACCGCCGTCAAGGAAGCCCGCGTCGCCATACTGTCCGTCGCGCTTGGCGTAGACCTGGCCTTGCAGCCACGTGTTGCCGCCCTCGTGGAACCAGCTGGAGCCACGGCAGGCGCCCAGGTCGGCAAAGATGGCATGGATGCCCTCGTGGATCATGGCATTGCGCTGGTAGAGGCCGTCGCTCCACTTCTTGTCGGCATCGTCGCGGAAGCGGCTGAAGGGGTAGTAGCTGGCCCACACGCAGGCCCAGTTCTGTCCATCGGCGTAGGTACTGCTTTGGTAGCCACCTTGCGTGGTGTTGGCCTCATTGTCGTTGCTCAGGCCCGAACCGAAGATGTAGACAAACGACTTGTAGCCCTTGCGCGCGCTGAGGTCGGGCGGCCAGCCCATGTAGTCGCGTATGTAGGCGAAGTCCTTGTCATACTGCGCCACCATGTTCTTGGCGGCCGTGTAGATGGTGGCCGAGTCGGTGCCGACCTCTGTGTTGAGGTTGTCACCCCAGAACACCGACCACCACTCGCCGGCGTAACAATTGGCCGGCGTGCCGTCCTTCTTGGTGAAGGTGTGGAGCTTGGTGGGCTTCTGAAGGTTGGGATACTCAGTATGGAAGTCGTAGGAGAGCTTGTAGGTGGGCCACTCCATGAACTGGCCGGGATGGGTCTGCACGTCCACATAGTAGTGGTAGTCCTTCCATGTCGACTTGCCGTTCAGGTCAGTCAGGTAGACGCGGAGCACGTAGCGCGCGCCGTCTTTGTAAACGGCATTCTCGGTGAGCGTGTAGGGGGCGGTGGTCATCGAGCGACGCACGGTGACATCCTCATCCTGGTACGTCCGGGCGTTCATCGAGGTCTTCGACCAGCGATAGCGCACAGCCTTGTAGTTCTCGGGGTTGATGACCTCGCAGCTCAGGGTGATCTTGTCGCCCTCGTTCACCTGAATCCAGTTCTGCTGCTGGGCCTCATCGTCGTTCCTTTGCACGAGCGGAGTCACCAGCCACCCGTCGGTCTCGCTGGTGCGTCCCACATACTGGGGCTGGTCGGTAGTGACGTTGCCGGCCGTGCCGGCTCCGGTGAAAGTGACGTTGAGATGGAAGAAGAGCGAGTCATTGCCGTTGACGAAGCCCTCAATGAGCGTGAGCTTGGTGCCCACGGTGGCCAGGTCGCTGTGGGTGACAGACAGCGAAGGGGCGTCCCACACCACCTGCACGGCGCGCTGCGCGGCACGGTTGGTGGGCACGGCCGTGAGGTCAAACCAGTGACCACTCTTGTCAGCATCGATGCCAGGGGTGTTGGTGCTGCGGTACTTCAGCTCGCCCGTCGTGGTCTTGTAACCGGCGATGAGCTTCAGCGAAGCCGGATCCGTGACACCCAAGGCCGTCTTGAACAAGGTGGGATAGACGGGACACGCCGAGGCGGAGGTGGCGTCCACAGGCCGCGAGATCGTGTAATTGAAGTCGTAGCGATGGCCCGCCAGTGTTGTCAGGCTGAAGAGCGACAACAGAAACGACAGGGCCGTAAGTCTGAGTAAAGGTCTTTGTTTCATGCGATTTCCAAAGATTATGATTAGATTGTTGTTAGGCACCATATAGGATTGGTATTTGCAAAAATAAACAATAAAACAAAAAACACGCCCTCGTGGAGCGTGTTTTATTGTGGTAGTTGGACAATTTTGGCAGATGTTGTACGATATTGCGCCTAAGCAAGCCTGGCGCACCCCTCGCAGAAGCGACACCGGCGCACCCTGCCGGAAATCAGCGCATGGCCAAGGCGGCGTTCTCATGGGCCTCCATGATCTCGCGTTCACCTGGTCCCTTGTCGTTGATGCCGCAAAGGTGCAGGATGCCATGGATGATGACCCGGTTGAGCTCATCGGCATAATCCTTGCCAAACTTCTCGGCATTGGTCCTCACGGTGTCGAGCGAGATGACAAGGTCACCATTGATGACATCTTCCTCATCATAGTCGAAGGTGATGATATCCGTGTAATAGTCGTGGCCCAGATACTGGCGGTTGACCTCCAGGATCTTTTCGTCGCTGACGAACATGTAGCCTATCTCGCCCACCTTGCGTCCGTGGGCCTCCGCCACGCGCTTGATCCAAGCGGTCGTGTCGCGGTGGCGTATCTTCGGCATCTTAACGCCGTCTGCATTGTAAGTGATCATATTTCGTGTGAATATAAATGAATTATCGTGTTGTCTGTGGCGAGGGGAGCAAGGCTGCCGCCTCAGCGTCCTTGTGGAAGAACACCAACTGGCGATAGGCCGTCGACGAGACGGAGGCCAGCGCTGGACTGGAATAGAGCAGCACCGTCTCAAGCCCTCCCAAACGCTTGTTGTAGTCGGCCTCCACCTTCTCGTACTCGAAGTCAATGACCGAGCGCACGCCACGCACATTGAACCGTGCGCCAAGCTGGCGGGCCAGGTCGGCCATCATGCCCTCATGGGCTACCACCTCCACACGGTCATCGCCACGATAGAGGGCGCGAATGGCCTCCACGCGCTCCTGCGCGGTGAACAGGTGGCGCTTCTCCGGGTTGACGGCCACCACGATGACAAGCCTGTCGAAGAGCGGCAACGCCCGTCTCACGATGTCAGCGTGGCCGATGGTGAAAGGGTCGAAGCTACCGGCGAACAGGGCGACGCGCGCCGGGCGGTCGGCAGGCGGAGCTGCAGGATTGGCTATATGTGAGTCCATATCGCGTGACGGATGGGTTAAAAGAGTTGGGTTTGCATGATGTCGCCGCTATAAGGGTTGCGCCCCAGATGCTCGTAAGCCAAAGGGGTGACCATGCGTCCGCGCGGCGTGCGCTTCACGAAGCCCTCCATGATGAGGTAGGGCTCATACACGTCCTCCACCGTGCCGGCGTCCTCGCCGATGGCGGTGGCGATGGTGGAGATGCCCACAGGACCGCCCCTAAACTTGTCGATGATGGTCAGCAGGATCTTGTTGTCTATCTCGTCGAGACCATAAGAGTCGATATTGAGCGCCGAGAGGGCTATGTCGGCAATGTCCTTGGTGATGGTACCGTTGCCCTTGACCTGCGCAAAGTCGCGCACACGGCGCAACAGCCCATTGGCGATACGGGGTGTGCCACGGCTGCGCCGGGCAATCTCCACAGCCGCATCGTCAGCGATGGGCACCTTCAGCAAGCGTGCCGAGCGTCTGATGATGCGCTGCAAGGTGGGCGGATCGTAATATTCCAAGTGCATGTTGATGCCGAAGCGGGCGCGTAGCGGCGCCGTGAGCATGCCCGAACGGGTGGTGGCGCCGATGAGCGTGAAGGGGTTGAGGTCGAGCTGTATGCTCCGCGCCGAGGGGCCCTTGTCAATCATGATGTCGATGCGGTAGTCCTCCATGGCCGAATAGAGATATTCCTCCACGACGGGCTGCAAGCGGTGTATCTCGTCGATGAAGAGCACATCATTGGGCTCCAGCGACGTGAGGATGCCGGCCAAGTCGCCAGGCTTGTCGAGCACGGGGCCCGACGTGATCTTGAACCCAACGCCCAGCTCGTTGGCGATGATGTTGCTCAGCGTGGTCTTGCCCAGTCCGGGAGGTCCATAGAGCAATGTGTGGTCGAGCGGTTCGCGCCGATACTTGGCAGCCTCAACAAACACCCGGAGGTTATCCACCACCTTGGGCTGTCCGTTGAAGTCATCGAAGCGAAGCGGGCGAAGGGCGTTCTCTAACTCTTTTTCCTCTCCGGATATGTTCTTTTCTCGTATGTCGAAATCGTCAACCATGTGTGTCTTGATGCTTTGTTAATGCAAAGGTAACCATAAAAGGTTGAAGGGTAAAAAGGTGGAAAGACAAAAGGTGAAAGTTTACATGTTAAAGCAAGTTAAAACAATTCACTCTTTTGTCGCAGTTATGTCGTAACCTTTTGATTTTCAGCGGACAGCTCATTCAGAACGGAACGGCATTTTTCGAGTATTCGGAGCACCTCATCCGTGGTTTCAGCCCGCAAAAGGGCGATGCGCGTCTGCCTAAAGTTGGGGATATTCTTGAAAATGGGCGAGGCGGCCAGATGGCGGCGCGTGTGTAGGATGCCGCGATACTCATCAATGCGCTCCACATTGATACGGAGCTGCTCCTCGAGGATATCTATCTTATCATCAATGGACAAGGGTGCAGGCACTACCTGAGCTGCGCCCTCTTGGACCATCATGTAATCGCGACATTCCTTGAAAAACCAAGGCCTTCCGAACGTGGCGCGACCTATCATGACCGCATCCACTCCATAGTTGGCAAAAGCCTCATCGGCCCCTTCGGGCGTGGTGATGTCGCCATTGCCAATGATGGGGATGTGTATGCGCGGATTGCGCTTCACCTCACCAATCAGGGTCCAGTCGGCCTCGCCCGTGTACATCTGCGAACGAGTACGGCCATGAATGGTGAGCGCCTGGATGCCACAGTCTTGCAACTGCTCGGCCAAGGTGGTGATCACGAGGTCATTCTTGTCCCATCCCAGGCGGGTCTTGGCCGTGACAGGAGTCTTCACAGCCTTCACCACAGCACGCGTGATGTCAAGCATCTTGGGGATGTCTCGCAAAAGGCCGGCCCCGGCTCCCTTGCCCGCCACTTTCTTCACCGGGCAACCGAAGTTGAGGTCGATGATGTCGGGATGGAAGGTCTCGACAATCTTGGCCGCCTCAACCATCGGCTCGACCTCACGCCCGTAAATCTGGATGCCAACGGGACGCTCATCATCGTCGACCGTCATCTTGGCAAGCGTGCTGGGAATGGAGCGGATGATGGCATCGGCAGACACAAACTCGGTGTAGACCATGGCTGCGCCATATCGCTTGCACAGCTTGCGAAAACCTATATCCGTAACATCTTCCATGGGAGCAAGAAACAAGGGCTTGCTACCAAAATCTATATTGCCTATCTTCATCAGTCTATTTATTGTTCAATCTTGAAATGCATATATGGGCACATCTTCCTGAGCCACCTGTACGGCCAGCGCTTACACAGGGCGCGCCGGCTCATGCCAACAGATGGTAAGCACCTCCGGCATACGCCTTGACCACGCCCTTCATCTCGAGCTGGAAGAGTTTGGCCATGACCGAAGCCACAGGCAGGCCTGTCTTCACGGCGATGGTGTCCTGGCGGAGATCATTGGTCTTCTGCAAGAGTTGGACGATGCGCTGTTCCTCATCGGTGAGGTCGGGAAAGAGCTGGCGCTCAATGCCCTGGCGGCGGGCCTCGGCCAACTTCTGGTCGTCGGCCCACCCCATCGCGTTGACAAAGTCCTCAGCCGACGTGATAAGCCCGGCACCGCAATCGCGTATGAGGCGGTTGCATCCCTCACTGTAGGGCGCACCCACAGGCCCGGGGAATGCGAACACATCACGGTGGTAATCCTTGGCGATGCTGGTGGTGATCAGGCCTCCACCCTTGGCGGCACTCTCCACCAGCACCGTGGCGTCGCAGAGCCCCGCCGTGATGCGATTGCGCCTGACAAAATTGATTTTGTCGGGTTTGGTGCGCGTCATATACTCCGTGACCAGTCCCCCGTGTGCCAACATCTCATTGGCGGTGTCGCGATGGCTCTGCGGATAGAGTGTGTCGAGGCCATGGGCAAGCACCGCAACCGTATCCATGTGATTGGCAAGAGCATAGCGATGGGCGTTGATATCGACGCCATAGGCCAGTCCGCTGACGATGACAGTGTCAGGGCAGCACACCCGCAAGTCGGCCACAAACCGACGGATGAGGTCCGTCCCATAGGCCGTGCAGTGGCGTGTGCCGACAATGTTGACGACTCTGCGGGCATTGAGGTCAGCCGTCCCGCGGTAGAAGAGCACCAACGGGGCATCAGGAACGTCCTTGAGACGACGGGGATAGCGGGGGTCGTTGAGGCAAAAGGCCTTCACCTCATGGTCAGCAGCCCACACGAGCTCCTCCTCGGCCCGCTCCCGCATGACATCAAGGCTGGCCAGCGCGCTGGAGATGCGCGCTGGCAGATTGGGGAACATCTTGAGCAAGTCACGGCGTTGCTCCACGATGGCTGTGGCCGATCCCATTTCCCGGTAAAGGGCCACCATGACGTTCAGGTGAAAATAGCTCAAGCGAGCCAGGGCGACGGTGTTGATGAGTTCGTTGTCCAATGGGGTTTGTTCTGTTGATGTGTGTGAACCATTACAATTTATCAAAGCCGAAGGCGCGGTCGTAGTCTACGCTCACGCCGAGCTTGCCGTTGATCAGCGTCACAAGGTCAACATCCGCATGGAAGCTCAACCGCATGTCGGAGGCACGATAGATGTCGTGTTCAAAGACATAACGCATGCCCTCCTTCCGGAGGTTGAGGCACGACACCATCTCATCATCGCAACGCAAGGGCGTCTTAAACTTGAGTTGCATACGCGCCACAACAGCGTCGACGCCCTTCTCGTGAAGGGCAGAAAAACTCACGCCCAAGCTACGCAGGAAGCGGTGGCGGGTGTGTTCCGTATAGTGCAGATAGTTGGCATTGTTGACTATGCCCTCGATGTCGCACTCATAGTCGCGCACATCCATCCGCGTGGTAAACAGGTATTCTTTCATATTCGTTATGCGTTGTTGTTCGTGTCATTGGGCGTCCACCCCTACCCCCTTGAGATACTCGTATCCGAAACGGCAGCGCAGGCAGTCGCGCCGGTCACAATATTCTTTCTTCAACTGTATGAGCGCCTGGGAGTCACCAGCATTGTCGACGGCCAGCCCGCACTCCTTCCACATGCGCACGATATGGTTGTTCTCGGCACGCAACTGCTCCAGGAAACTGAAGGCGCGGTCGCAGAGACGGTCATCGCGCTTATGGCGGCCATAAGCAAAGAGCATAGGGACAACAGTGTTGATGAGAAGCAGATTGACCGACGAGGCGGACAGCCGCTTCTCACTGTGCGCACTCTCGCAGCCAAAGGCATAGTGGGTCTGCCAATAGTCGGTGACCGACGTGTCGAGCAAGCGCTCGGCACTCTTCAGGTCCTCACATTCCACAAGCTGGGATAGTCCCGCCTTGCGCATATAATAAAGGCGTGCCAACTGTGAAATGCGTATGTGCGGAAAGTTCTGGGGGCGTAATCTCAGGAAACGCCACAAACGGTAATCGATGGGATGAAGGCCAAACTTATGGGCCAAGTATCTGTATTCGCTTCCAAGGCGCTGGAAATAGCCGTCAGCAAGCGCGGCGTCGCGATGGCGCTCAGGTACCGACATCGGGTCGAGCAGGCCCGCCTGGCCCAAGAAAAAGGCCTCTATCTGGAAAATATCGTCACGATGGTGGCCGACGGATCCCAACGGGACATGGAGTGCCCACTGTTCCATGGCATCGCCATTGACGCCAAATCCGTAATTGCGGGCCATGGTGACGAAGTAGGCCGACTCCCAGGAGCCGTCACACAGGCTGGCCCGTCGGGCAATGTCCTCGGTCTTGCGCTCCAGCCGTTCGGTCTCAAGGGCGCTCATCCAGGAGTGGACCATCAAGCCCGACAGGCGCGGGACGATCTTGTAACAAGGCGGATAATTGTCGGCCCGCAACAAGGTCTCATAGTTGAGACGCACCGTCTCTGGCACATTGAGCTGCATCTGGGGCGGTGTAAGGCCGTTGGCTGTACGCACCTCAGCGTCGACCATGCCTGCCACATGGAGCACCACGTTGTTGTAGTGGTCGTCATGGTCGTGTCCATGCAGGAACCAGTCCGACGACTTGTCATGTATCTCCACATTGCCCACCCACAGCTCGCCGTCGATTTTCACCTTTGCATTGAAGAAGTCGGGGCCCGCATTGCGATTGTGCAACCCGGGATCTATCACCTCCACAATCCGCCCGTCAGTGGTGCGGAGCGTTCCGAGAGGGACCATCTTGTGCTTCCAACAATAATGCAACAGCTGTTCCATGTCCTAAGGGAGATTAAAGAAGGGGGTGAGGGTCCTCACTGCCAGGCCTTGCCATCGCCTATCACCTCCAGGGCCTTCCTGACGATGTGGTTCTGCTCATTGATGACCTGGAAATATTCACTCATGTCCCACAAGTCACGTGCCACGAGGGCCTTGAGCTGTGTGCGCAACTGCGGTAAGGTCTGCGCCAGCTCCTGGTCGTCTTTCGGTTCCACATTCACTTTCTTCCCTTCGGCCAGCACCTCATCGAGCAGGCTCTGCGGCACCGTGAATGATGCGAGGAAGGACTGGAAGGTGGGATACTGACGATGCAGCTGCTTGCGGTGATTGTCCACATACTTCAGGTTTTCCTTGATAACAATGCCCTTGGCTGCCAACTGCCTGTGCAGTCGCGTGTACTGGGTGGTGTCAAGCGGGACGAAGTAATCGGGCATGATGCCTCCACCGCCATAAACCGTGCGGTGTCGACGCAAGGTGTAGAACTTCAATGAGTCGGCAAAGTGAATAGAGTCGGCACTATAGAGCTCACCATGCTTATAACGGCTGTCGAGTTCTTGTTCATAAGCCTTGAGGTCGCCTTTCGTGTAAGGTTTCTGGATGCAACGTCCGGTGGGCGTGAAGTAATGGGCAATGGTGATGCGCATCATCGAGCCGTCGGAGAAGTCGATGGGGCGTTGCACGAGGCCCTTTCCGAAGGAGCGGCGGCCCACCACGATAGCACGGTCCTGGTCCTGCAAGGCACCAGTGACAATCTCTGATGCGGAAGCGGAAAACTCATTGACGAGCACCACCACATGTCCCGTCTGCAGCGTGCCATTGCCTTGCGCATGGTAATCGTTGCGGGGCACGCGGCGGCCATCAGTATAGACAATGAGGTCTCCCTTCGCCAGGAACTCATTGGCAATCTGCACGGCAGCCATCATATACCCGCCTCCATTGTCCTGCAAGTCAAGCACCAGGTCCTTCATGCCTTGGCGCTGAAGGTCCTTCACCGCCTCCATAAACTCCTTATAAGTGGTGGCGCCAAAACTGCCGATGCGCACATATCCCACCCCGGGGCGAATCATATAACTGGCGTCGAGCGTCTTCACGGGTATCTTGTCACGCACGACGGTGAAGGTCAACTTTTCCTTGATGCCACGCCTCACAATGGTCAGCACCACCTTGGACCCCTTGGGGCCACGCAGACGCCTGACAATCTCGTCACGGGCCATCTTCACACCCGCAATGGCCGTGTCGTTGACGGCGACGATGCGGTCACCCGCCAATATGCCCACCTTCTCCGAAGGGCCACCCGTGACAGGCTGGATGACAAGGAGCGTGTCGTTTTGGATATTGAACTGCACGCCGATGCCCTCGAAAGAGCCGCCCAACGACTCATTCATAGCCTTGGTTTCCTTGGCTGTGGAGTAAGACGAATGAGGGTCGAGCTTCTCCAGCATGCCCCTTATGGCGTTCTCGACCAGCTTGGCCTGGTCCACGGTGTCGACATAAAGGTCGCTAATGGCCAGTTCGGCTATCTGAAGTTTTCGCATCTGCTCCTCGTCGACCCCGTGCGAGCCACGTTGCGCCCTCAAGGTGGTACAGGGCAGAAGGGTCAACAGCAATGAAGCGATAGGCACAACAAGGCGCGAAAGCCTTGGCCCAACGCACTTATGGATGCGGAACTGGGAGAGGGATGAAAGGATATGAGTCATGGTCATAAAGTGTCTGTATGGTTTTAGGAGGGTTCGGCTACACAACATCGTCAGGCTTCGAAGTTCTTTTGCTATGGCAATTGATGGAGCCCGCCTTTTTATTCTTCCTCAGGTATGTCTTCCTCAATCACCAGGTTGTCGATGATGAAGTTCTGGCGCTCCATGGTGTTCTTTCCCATGTAGTATTCGAGGAGCTTCTGCACCTGGTCGTTCTTGTGGAGCGTCACCTGCTCGAGGCGCATGTCGGGTCCGATGAAGTGTGCAAATTCATCGGGCGATATCTCTCCAAGGCCCTTGAAGCGTGTGATCTCCGGATCGGGTCCCAAGTCGCGGATGGCGCTGACACGCTCCTCGTCGGTGTAGCAATAGCGGGTGATGAAGTCGCTTTTCTTCTCTCCCTTGCCCATGTGACTGTCATAATCAGCGATCATCTTCTTGTTCTTGATCTTCGTGCGGCGATTGCGCACACGGAAGAGAGGAGTCTGGAGCACATAGACATGACCTTTCTTGATGAGTTCGGGATAGAACTGCAAGAAGAAAGTGATGATGAGCAAACGGATGTGCATGCCATCAACATCGGCATCGGTGGCCACGATAACCTTGTTGTAGCGCAAGTTGTCAAGTCCATCCTCGATGTCGAGCGCAGCTTGCAACAGGTTGAACTCCTCGTTCTCATAGACCACCTTCTTGGTCAAGCCAAAAGAGTTGAGGGGCTTGCCCCTAAGCGAGAACACCGCCTGGGTGTTGACATCACGGCTCTTGGTGATGCTGCCGCTGGCCGAGTCGCCCTCGGTGATGAAGATGCAGCTCTCCTCCTTTCGGTTGTCCTTGGCATCGCAGTAGTGTATGCGGCAGTCGCGCAACTTGCGGTTGTGCAGGTTGGCCTTCTTGGCGCGTTCGCGCGCCAACTTGGTGACGCCGGCCATAGCCTTGCGCTCGCGCTCGCTCTCCTTGATCTTGCCCTCCAGCACGTCGGCCACATCCTCCTTGTGGATATGGAGATAATTGTCGACCTCACGCTTGATGAAGTCGCCGACATACTTGTTGATGGTCTCACCGCCCGGCTCCATCAGCGTGGAGCCCAACTTGATCTTAGTCTGTGACTCAAACACAGGCTCTTCCACGTTGATGGCGATGGCTGCCACGATGCCGTTGCGGATGTCGGTGTATTCGTAGTTTTTGTCGTAAAATTCCTTGATGGTCTTGGCGATGTGCTCCTTGAACGCGCTTTGGTGGGTGCCACCCTGGGTGGTATGTTGTCCGTTGACAAAGCTGTGATACTCCTCACCATACTGGTTGGTGTGGGTGAAAGCGATCTCAATGTCCTCACCCTTGATGTGGACGATGGGATAGAGCGGGTCTGTGGTCATGGTGTCCACAAGCAGGTCTTCCAGTCCGTTGCGGCTCTTGATGCGACGACCATTATAGAGGATGGTGAGGCCTGAGTTGAGGTAGGTGTAATTGCGGAGCATGGTCTCCACGAACTCCTCGTGGAACTGGTAATTCTTGAAGAGCGTGTTGTCGGGCTCGAAGAAGATGTAGGTGCCGTTCTCGTCGTTGGTGGCCTCCGTGTTGTCGCTCATCAGTTTGCCACACTCGAAGGCCAGGCTACGCACCTTGCCCTCCCGAAAGCTCTTCACCTCGAAATGCGAACTGAGGGCGTTGACAGCCTTCACGCCGACACCGTTGAGCCCGACACTCTTCTTGAACGCCTTGGAGTCGTACTTGCCTCCGGTGTTGAGCACGGAGACGGCTTCCACGAGCTTCCCCTGGGGGATACCGCGTCCATAGTCGCGCACAGAGACACGCAGGTTATCGTCGATATCGACCTCTATGCGGTCTCCAGCCTTCATCTTAAACTCGTCGATGGAGTTGTCGATGACCTCCTTCAGGAGCACATAGATGCCGTCCTCGGGTAAGGAACCGTCACCCAGACGGCCTATATACATACCAGGACGGGTACGCACATGTTCCATGTCGCTCAAGTGCCGGATGTTGTCATCGGTGTAGGCGGCAGTGGGCTGTACGGGCTCCTGGGATTGCGTTTCGTTGGTTATGTCGTTGCTCATGGATTGTATGTGTTCTTGGTGACAATGGTTGGTTGCCCCTTGCTTGCGGCAGAAGGGGCGAAGGCCGTCAGAGTGTCTTGCGGTAGCAGCGGCGGCGCTTGTGGTTGATGGGGTTCAAGGGTCCCCACTGTCCCTGCACACCCTCGTTGCTCTCCATCTCGACTTGTGTCTCGCCCCACTTGAACCCGTAGTCGATGTAGCGCGGAATGAGGTCGGCGAAGAGCAAGGCGTTGGCTCCCTTGGCACGATACTCGGGCAGGAAGCCAACGAGCAGGAGGTCGACACCCTCTGTCTTGTGGCATTTGATGGCGCGCAGCACGTGCCACCAGCCAAAGGGCAACAGGCGTCCGCGATGACACTTCTGCAAGGCACGTGAGAGCGAGGGGATGGTGATGCCCATGCCCGCCACGGCATCGTTCTTGTTGCCGTCAAGGATGACGGTGACGAGGTTGAGGTCTACCATGGGCATGTACATCTTCACATACTGGTCGATCTGGCGGTCGGTAAGCGACACGAAACCGTAGAGGTCGGTGTAGGTGGCATTGATGATCTCGAAGAGCTTGCGGCCCCAACCACGCTTCCACACGTCATCACGCGTCAGTTTCTTCACATGCAGGTTGTAGCGTTTCTCCACCAGTTGGGCTATCTTGGCGTATTTCTCGGGAACCTTCTCGGGAACGGGCAGGTAGAACTCCACGTAGTCGTTGTCCTTGTCCCATCCGCCAAGCTGTTCCATGTGGCGCGGGTAATAATCATAATTGTAGATGGTGGCCATGGTGCCGAGCTTGTCGAAGCCCCATGTCAGCATACCCTCAGGATCCATGTCGGTGAACCCGAGAGGGCCCACCATGGCAGTCATGCCGTTGGCACGGCCATAGGCTGCCACGGCGTCGAAGAGGGCACGGCTCACCTCGATGTCATCAATGAAGTCAATCCAGCCGAAGCGCACGTCCTTCACCTTCCAATGCTCATTGACACGGTGATTGATGATGGCTGCCACGCGACCGGCTACCTTGCCATCCTTATAGGCCAGATAGTACTCGGCGTCGCAAAAGTCGAAGGCGGCGTTCCTGTCCTTGCTCAACGTGTTCTTGTCGTCGCTGAAGAGGTTGGGCACATCATAAGGGTTGCCCGCATATAAATCGTAATGAAAATCGATGAAGGTCTTGAGATCCTTGGCGGTCTCCACCTTACGTATTTCTATTCCCATGAATCTTATAAATTCTTGATGTTGAAAGCCTTTAAGCATGCAAAAATATAACTTTTTAGCTGAAAGGCCAAATCAAATGGCTTTTTTTCGTTTCTTTTTCATATTTTTGCAAAGCAATCAAGAAAACCCAAAACACAACAAACCGACAACGAAGAATGAAAAACGGACGACTAACACTTCAAGCAACATGTGCGAGGAGAGGCCTGACTATGGCATTAACCTTGGCTATGGCCCTCACTACCTGGGCGCAGAAGCAACTGTTCAACGACGGATGGACTTTCCGCTATGGTGATGGCGACATGCAAACCGTGGCTTCACAAGACGGCTGGAAGGCTGTAAACCTGCCCCACGACTGGAGCATCAACATGCCGTTCAGCGAGAAGAACGCATCGGGCAACGACGGAGGCTACCTGCCCACAGGTACGGGCTGGTACCGGAAAACACTTGAAGTGGCCGCCAAAGACGGTTGCCTGCAACCGGGAAGCCGGGTGGACCTCTACTTTGAGGGGGTCTACATGAACTCGGACGTCTACGTCAACGGGCAACGGGTGGGGGGCCATCCCTATGGTTACACGAGTTTCTTCTGCGACATCTCTCGGGCACTGCACACTGGCAGCAACACCATCCTGGTACGCGTGGACAACTCCAAGCAGAAGAACTGCCGTTGGTACTCGGGGTCGGGCATCTACCGCAACGTGTGGCTCGTCCAAAAGAGCGACATGGGCATCGACCGCTGGGGCGTGCAGATCACCACGCCCTCGGACCGTGAGGTGCGCGTGAAGACGGCTCTTTATAACCAGTCGGGCCACGAGGCTGACGCCAGACTCGTGGTGCGCATCGGCAACGGAGTGGCCGCAAGCCGTGATGTTCATCTCGACAGTAAGGGGCAACAGGTGCTCGAACAGGTGTTCCACGTGGACAACCCGCGACTGTGGAGCCCTGAGCATCCCAACAGGTACAAGGCCACCGTGGAGCTGCAAGACGCTGGCGGCAAGGTCATTGACCATGAGGAGCGTTGGTTTGGCATACGCACCATTCGCTACGACGCCACACACGGGCTGACACTCAACGGCCAGGCCATCAAGCTCAACGGCGGATGCCTGCACCACGACAACGGCATCCTCGGTGCGGCGGCCTGGAAGGATGCGGAGATACGCAAGGTGCAACTGATGAAGCAAGCGGGATACAATGCGGCGCGGACCAGCCACAACCCGCCGTCGGAGGCGTTTCTCGACGCTTGTGACTCGCTGGGCTTGCTTGTCATCGACGAGGCCTTCGACGGATGGCGCAGCGCCAAGAACACCTACGACTACTCGACGCTCTTCGACCAATGGTTTAAGAAGGACATCGAGGCGATGGTGCGCCGCGACCGCAACCACCCCAGCGTCATCTGCTGGAGCGTGGGCAACGAGATCATCGAGCGTAAGTCGAGGGAGGCGGTGGCCACGGCCTACCAACTGCGCGAGCAGGTGAAGCGGTGGGACGACACGCGCCCCGTCACGTCGGCCCTGGCGGCTTGGGACAGCGACTGGGAGATCTACGACCCGCTGGCCTCGGCGCAGGACATCGTGGGCTACAACTACATGATCCACAAGGCGGAAAGCGACCACCAGCGTGTACCCAGCAGGGTGATGTGGCAGACGGAATCGTATCCCAAGGATGCCTTCGCCAACTGGAAGCGGTGCATGGAGCATCCCTACATCGTGGGTGACTTCGTGTGGACGAGTCTCGACTACATCGGCGAGAGTGGCATCGGCCGCTACTGGCACGACGGCGACCCGGCGGGCGAGCACTACCAACGGCCCCTGTGGCCCTGGCACGGGGCCTACTGCGGCGACATCGACCTGACGGGCCACATCAAGCCGGTGGGGCACTATCGCTCCATGCTATGGAACGATGGCCAGTCCGAACAACTCTATATGGCCGTGCGCGAGCCTGACGGCTACGTGGGCAAGGTGCGCACCGGACTGTGGGCGACATGGCCGACGGTGGAGAGCTGGAACTGGCCCGGATGGGAAGGGAAAGACATCGATGTGGTGGTCTACACCCGTGAGCCGAAAGTGACGCTCTACCTCAACGGCAAGCCGGTTGGCACAACTGAGGTCAGTCGCGAAAAGGAGTATAAGGCGGTGTTCCGCCTGCCTTACCAGCCCGGCGTGCTGAAGGCTGTGGCGGGTGGCCACGAGCGGGTCATCCAGACGGCGGGCAAACCGGCGCGCATCGTGCTGAAGGCGGACCGCAAGGCAATGGCAGGCAACGGCCTGGCGTTTGTCGACGCATGGATTGAGGATGCGGCAGGCAACGTCTGCCCCACAGCCTCCGACCGACTGACCTTCGAGGTGACGGGCGGCGAACTGCTGGCGGCGGGCAACGCGGACATCAAAGACCCGGAGCCTTACTACGATGACAACCACAGGGCGTGGCACGGACATGCGCTGGCCGTGGTGCACAGCAAGGGAAAGAAAGGAAAGGTGACGCTCAAGGTGACTGCCAAGGGACTGAAGGGCGACAAGCTGAGCTTGCCCATCGAGTGAAGCGCATGGCCAACATGAGCTACCATGACTTATCTTACACGATAACACATAAGTTTGCAATATAGTATATAAGTTTATACCATGATACGTGAACTTACACAATAACCCGTAAGCCGCTCCGTAAACCATACGGGGCGGCTTTTTTCATTAGCAAGGATGAGCGAAGGGTGGAAAATCGTCAGCAAGCATCACACTTCTCGGTGAGGAACAGGCGGTGCTCCTTGCCCACAGTGGTGGCAAACACATACAGGTTGCCACCATCCTTGAGCTTCAACCTGTGGCGCAGGGCATCGGCGGTGAGGGGGAAGTGCCGCACGGCGATATTGGCCTGGCTGACGCCTTGAAACGCCGCTCGCAATTCGCGCTTATTCATCGAGGTAACTTGAAGAATGTGAAACTGGCGGCCGGGAAACTCCGGGAGAGGATTCTCAGACAGGAAGAGATGGGCATCGGCGCTTATCTGCGGCACGCCAAAGGTTGCTTCAAGCTCCCGGAAACAGCCAGCCTTCATCACGCTGCTGTTGGGCACGAGCAGATAGGATGCAGACGGTGAGGAACAGGGCATGTCTGCATGCGGTGCGTCTGACACGAGATAGCAGAACCGCTGCTCATCGTTGGCGCAAAACACACGCAACGGACGCTCCTCGAGTGACAGCACCAGCAGCAGTTCCTTGCACTCGTTGGCCACCGAGACGATGTGCACCTCCACCACGTGCCGCAGCTTGCGCACGGCCTCATGCCAGTCGAGCATGGGCGAGAGCTTCACCAGCACCACATCGGCCCGCTGCAACAAGGCGTCGGCAAGGCTCACCACATCGGGCGTGCATTCTTCCATGCCGAAGACCTTGCGACCGTGGTTGTCACGACGAGCGGGGTCGAGATAGATGAGTGTGGAAGTGGAAGGGGACAACCTGTTGTCCGCCACAGGCATGGATTGCAGATACTGCGTTCCATCGCCACACACCACCTCTGCATGGGAAAGGCCCAACAGCGTGAAGTTGTGGCGGGCGATAGGGCACAACGCCTCGTTGCGCTCCACATAGGTGGCCTCCGTGAAGTTTCTCGCCATCAGCGAAAAATCAACACCAAAGCCGCCTGTGAGATCCACCAGGCGGCTGTTTCCGCCGGGGCGGACGCCAACCAGGCGGGCTGCCAAATCGGCCTTGTAGCGCGCCGTGGCCTCGCTGGAGCACTGTTCCATGTTGAGGTGGGGCGGATAGACCACGCCCTCACATGCCGCCCATGAGGGCAACTTGCGGCGAGCGGTCTGCCAGCCCATGATTTGGTCCAACGCCCAGGGCATATCCACATCGGGATGCTTGTCGACCGCGAAGGCCAGACGGCGCACGTCGTCCTCACGGTGTAAGCGGACAAATTCGAGGGTTGCTTCGTTCTTCATGTTTGTTTGCGTCTTCTTGTCGCATGGGCTGCCCACAGCCTTTCCTGTTGCAAAGGTAGGAAAAACTATTCAGTTGGGAAACTATTTTTTTTCCTAAAAAACAAACTTTCACTTGGGACTATCAATAAAAATGTATGTCTTTGCGAATATCAAAAACAAGAAAAGCCTCACCACTCCCGCAGGAAAGACGACGGCCATCGTCGGCGAGAGTGGCAGTGGCAAGACGACCCTGATGAAGCTGCTGTTGAAATTCTACAAGCCCACGGCGGGACACATCACCATCGGTGGACAGGACCTGAAAGACATCAGCGCAAGCTCCGTGAGGGCGGCATCTGGCGTGGTGATGCAAGAAAACTACATCTTCTCCGACACACTGAAGGGCAACATCGTGCTGGGGCACGAGCCTGACGAACAAAGAATCAACGAGGCATTGGATGCCGCTTGCCTGCGCCATTTCGTGGAAGAGCATCCTTTGGGCCTGCAGACCAAACTCGGCAGCGACGGAATGGGAGTCAGCGGAGGGGAGAAGCAACGCATCATGATCGCAAGAGCCATCTTCAAGCACCCCGCCTACATCATGCTGGACGAGGCCACCAGTTCGCTCGACGCGGAGACTGAACGGAAGATTACTGAGAACCTCGGCACCCTGCGCAAAGGCCGCACCATGCTTGTCATCGCTCACCGCCTGTCCACCGTGAAGAACGCTGACAACATCATCGTGCTCCGCCACGGCAAGGTGGTGAAGCAGGGCAACCACCAGCAACTGGTGGAGCGGCGCCCCAAGGACAGCCTGGCAGCGTACAGGTACCTGGAATCTCGCCGCATCGTCACCGCGTACATGTATGATGGTGAGACGCGACTTATCAAACTGGTATTTAGGAAATGGAGCAAAAGGTGAGCGACAAGATGAAAAGCGCGGTTTTGTTCGTGTCACACGTTGTCAACGACGATGTCGTGGCACGTTACCGGAGACTCCGAAAGGAACTGCCGCCCACTCGGAAGTGATGGTACCCACTTGCTTGCACCACCACGACTTGAAGATAGGCGACATAGGTGGCACCGGCCCATTCACCCCAAATGGCTATCGCGACAAATATTACATCCAAGGCCCAGGCGTGAACAACGGCACCATGCGGTGGCGACCAGCCTTCACAAAAGAAGAAACGCTCAATTCAGAGCTGAGGAACAAGCTGTTTCACCCTGTTAAAGCAAAACCGTCATCATCTGATTGCAAATGGATGATGGAATATGGCAGTTGACAACATAGGACATGCACGTTTTCGCATAGGGTTTATCATTTGTTTTGATGCGTCATGCGAGAGCGATGCCGAGGAGGGGACTGGCCAGGACGCGCGCCCAACAGAAGGCCGTTTTGCGTGGAAATGCGTCCTCACACGTATTTTATAAAAAACAGAGTTCTCATGACCATGAAATATCCCATAAGAAACAGGGTGAGCATCCTGGCACCCATCTTGATGCTCCTTCTGAGCACCCTGGCCCACGCCCAGGTCACCTTGCTGTCGCCTGACGGCAAGGTTCGTTTTGTCTTCGAGCAAAAGGGCGGCGACCTGGCCTATCACCTTGACTACGACGGCAAGCCCGTGGTGGAGCATGGCGCGCTGGGGGTGAACATCGACAACCATCTGGTGGAACGAGCCATGGGCATCCCCGTGGACACCAGCCGGGTATGGACCAACGGCATGGAGGTGACGGGGGTGGAGCGGAAGACAATGGACAGCGTGTGGACAACGGTCTATGGTGAGTATGCGCAGATTGCCGACCACTACAATGAGATGACCATCCACCTGATGAAAGGCGGGCGACACGGCGACGACGCCGGCGGATACGACAAGCGACAGCAGTATCTGCTCGACATCGTGGTGCGCGCCTACGATGAGGGCATAGCCATCCGCTACCACTTTCCCGAGGCCACCAACGGCCTGTTTATGCACATCACCGAAGACTTGACCTCCTTCGCCTTCGCCCCAGGCGCCACCGCATGGCATTACGCGTGGGCACAGGCACAGGCCAGCAAGGTGAAGCTCCAGAGGCGCGAGAGGGCCTGGGCAGAAGAGGCGGAGCGGCCGCTGACACTCCGTCTGGCCAACGGCCTATATGCCGCCATAGGTGAGGCAGCCTTGGTCGACTTCGTGAGAGGAAAGCTGAAGCTGAAGGCCGACAACGAGCTGCAGATGTCACTGTATGAGCCTGCCGACATCATCACCGCCTACGACATGCCCTGGCGCTACATCTTGCTCGGCGAGAAGGCCACAGACCTCATCAACAACAAGCAAATGGTGCTCAACCTCAACGCGCCCAACCAAATAGCCGACGCCAGGGAGTGGGTCAGACCGGGCAAGGCGTTCCGCGTGTGCCGACTGGACATGAAGACTGTCCTGGAGGCTGTGGACTTCTGCGTGGACCGCGGCATGCAATACATCGAGCTCGACGCGGGATGGTACGGACCGGAAATGAAGATGGCCTCGTCGGCGCGCAAGGTGGACGAGCGCAAGGACCTCGACCTGCCTCGCCTGTGCCGATACGCCCGAAGCAAGGGCATCGGCGTGTGGCTCTACGTCAACCAGCGCGCCCTCAGCAAGGAGCTCGACGAGCTTCTCACGCTCTATGAGCAATGGGGCGTCAGCGGCATCAAGTTCGGCTTTGTGCAAGTGGGTTCGCAGCAGTGGACCACATGGCTGCACAAGGCCGTGAAGGCGTGCGCCGACCACCACATCCTCGTGGACATACACGACGAGTATCGCCCCACAGGGTGGAGTCGCACCTACCCCAACCTGCTGACACAGGAGGGCGTGGGTGGCAACGAGGAGATGCCCGACGCCGAGCACGACGCCACGCTGCCCTTCACGCGTTTCCTCTGCGGCCCGGCCGACTACACGCCATGCTACTTCAACGGACGGGTGAAGAACACCAAAGGTCACCAGCTGGCCATGCCCGTGGTCTACTATAGCCCGCTGACGTTTCTCTTCTGGTATGACCTGCCCGAGGCTTACCGGGGCGAGAAGGAGCTCGACTACTGGAAGGCCTGCCCGACGGTGTGGGACGAGAGCAAGGCCCTGCTGGGCGAGATAGGCCAATACATCGTGCAGGCGCGCCGCACGGGCGACGTGTGGTTCGTGGGGGCGATGAACGGGATAGTAGGCCGCGACATCACCATTGACACCGCCGACTTCCTGCAGAAAGGCAAGAAATATCGGGTGGAAACGCACAACGACGATCCTTCGCTCAAGACGCGCACACAGGTCACGTCGGAGAAGACGACCGTCAAGGGCGGGGAAAGGCTGAAGCTGCACCTGCAACCCTCGGGGGGCGCGGCCCTAAGCTTCACGCCTGTCGGGTGAGGGCACCCCGCTACGGGAAAGTGCCCATGGACACACAAAACCAACACGACTCTATATGACCAAAACTATGTTTGTTTTCCCCTCACGCGCGAAAGCCCTGTGCGTGATGGTGGGCGTGGCCTTGACGCTGCAAGGCTTGTTTGCATCGGTCGCCCACGCCGTCGGCGTGGGCGGAAGCGGCATGTACAAATGGTCCGTGGAACTGCGCCGCTATGTCTCTCCTGAGACGGGCAAGGCGCCCGTGGCCTACCTCTGGGTGCCCGACGGATGCGACCGCGTGAAGGCCGTCGTCCTCGCGCAGCAGAACATGACGGAGGAGGCCATCTACAAGAACCCCCTCTTCCAAGCCAAGATGAAGAAGCTGGGCGTGGGCCTGATATGGGTGGCGCCCGCCTTCGACAACAACTGGGACCCTGCATCGGGTGCACAGCAAATCTTCGAGGATCTGATGCCCTGCCTCGCCGACCAGAGCGGCCATGCCGAGATAGCCACGACACCCGTCATTCCTTTGGGACATTCGGCGCAAGCCACGTTCCCATGGAACTTTGCGGCCTGGAACCCCGACCGCACGCTTTGCATCATCTCCTTCCACGGCGACGCACCGCGCACCAACCTCTGTGGCTATGGGGCAGCCAACGTGGAATGGGGCAGGAACCGCAACATCGACGGCATACCCGGCCTGATGGTGGAGGGTGAGTATGAATGGTGGGAAGCGCGGGTCAACCCGGCGCTGGCGTTCCGCATGATGTATCCCGGAAGTTGCATATCGTTTCTCTGTGACACCGGCCGGGGACATTTCGACGCCGACGACCGCACATGCGACTATCTCGCCAAGTTTATCGAGAAGTCACTGCAACAGCGGCTTAACGCCGACGGCTCCCTGCGACGCCTCGACCCAAGGGAGGGCTGGCTCGCCGAACGGTTCCACGCTGACATGGCGGGCACCGACGGGACCGACAAGGGCAAGCTGCCCGCAGCGCCTGCCAACGCCACGCGACCCCAACCCGCGCCCTACGACCTATACAAAGGCGACAAGCACGATGCCTTCTGGTACTTCGACAAGGAGATGGCCTCGCTGACTGAGGCGCGCTACAAGGAGACGGCAGGCAAGCGAGTGCAATACGTGGGCTTCGAACGCAACCACCAGCTCATCGCCTACAACAACAAGACCCAAGGGGGCATGCAGATGACCTTTGAGGCCGACGACCCAGACGGCGTGACCATCCACCTGAAGCCGGTCTATACCGACGCCTCCCACCAGGCCCTCACCGACAACCACGGCAAGGGAAGGCTGCACATCGAGGTGATATGCGGCCCCATCAGGAAAATCGACGACACCACCTTCCGCGTCTATCCCTACGAGGCGGGATGGGACAACGCGCGCCGCTCGTTCACATGCTGGGTGGTGGCCATGGCGGATGCGGACAGCAAGTACAAAGGTGCCGTGCAACCCTTGCGCATCGACCTGCCAAGGGACATCTGCAAATAAGGACTACGGAGACGCAGACCAGCCCGATGCGCCAAAGCGTCACGGGGCGTACCACTCTACGCGCCTTCAAATCCCGCCAGACAGCCTTTTCCGGCACCACAAGGCCGTAAAACATGCGAGGCAAGCAATCATAACCCACGAAAAACAAACGCCCGCAGGCGAAGAAATTCACCTGCGGGCGTTTTGTTTGTAGGGTTTAAAATCGGATTAGTCGGCGAGCTTGGCCTTGATGAACTCGCGGTTCAGGCGGGCGATGTTGGCAATCGACTCGTTCTTCGGGCACTCAGCCTCGCAAGCGCGGGTGTTGGTGCAGTTGCCGAAGCCCAGCTCCTCCATCTTGGCCACCATGGCCTTGGCGCGGCGTGCAGCCTCAGGACGGCCCTGGGGCAGCAGGGCAAACTGGCTGACCTTGCTGGAGACAAAGAGCATGGCAGAGCCGTTCTTACAAGCGGCCACGCAGGCACCGCAGCCGATGCAGGTAGCGCAGTCCATGGCCTCGTCGGCAGCGTCCTTGGAGATCAGGATGGCGTTGGCGTCCTGGGCCTGGCCGGTGCGGACAGAGGTGTAACCGCCTGCAGCGATGATCTTGTCGAAAGCCGAGCGGTCGACCATGCAGTCCTTGATGACAGGGAAGGCAGCCGAGCGCCAAGGCTCAACGGTGATGACATCGCCGTCGTGGAAACGACGCATGTAGAGCTGGCAAGTGGTGGCACCCTGAGCGGGTCCGTGGGGGTTGCCGTTGATGTAGAGCGAGCACATGCCGCAGATACCCTCGCGACAGTCGTGGTCGAAGACGAACGGCTCCTTGTCCTGCTCGATGAGCTGCTCGTTGAGTATGTCGAGCATCTCCAGGAATGAGGTATCACCGGGGATGTCCTTCATCTCAAAGGTGTCGAAGTGGCCTTCGGCCGTAGGGCCGTTCTGGCGCCACACCTTAAGTGTGAATGATATATTCTGATCCATTTGAATTGTTCTGAAGTTAAATTAATGTTTCTGCGTCTTCTCATGCCTGCCCTTGTGGGGGCAGGCTGGGTGACCTTACGACTTGTAGTTACGGGTCTGCACCTTAATATACTCGTAGTTGAGCGGCTCCTTGTGCAGGACGGGGGCGGTGTTGTCATCGTTCTGGTACTCCCAGCAAGCGACATACATGTACTCCTCGTCGTTACGCTTGGCCTCGCCCTCCTCGGTCTGGCTCTCCTCGCGGAAGTGTCCGCCGCAGCTCTCGTTGCGCTCCAGGGCGTCGTAAGCGATCAGCTCACCCATGAGGATGAAGTCGCGGAGGTGGATAGCCTTGTCGAGCTCCACGTTCAGGCCTTCCTTCGTGCCAGGGATACGGACGCAAGTGTCAAACTGCTCGCGCACCTCCTTCAGCTTCTTGAGGGCGGTCTTCAGGCCTTCCTCGTTGCGGGCCATACCTACGTAGTTCCACATGATCTTGTAGAGCTCCTTGTGGATGGTGTCGACGCTGACAAGCTTGCTCTTGTCGGCCTGCTTGTGCTGGATGTCGTAGATGCGGTCGATCTCTGCCTGCACCTTCTTCTCAGCCTCCTCAAACTCGGGCAGGTTGGTCTTGAAGCGAGGCACGGTGATCTGGTCGGCCAGGTAGTTCTGCATGGTGTAGGGGATGACGAAGTAACCGTCGCTCAAGCCCTGCATCAGGGCAGAGGCACCCAGGCGGTTGGCACCGTGGTCGGAGAAGTTGCACTCGCCGAGGGCGAACAGACCCTTGACACTGGTCTGCAACTCATAGTCGACCCACAGTCCACCCATGGTGTAGTGGATGGCGGGGAAGATCATCATCGGGTTCTCGTGGGGATCGACGTCGGTGATCTCCTGGTACATGTCGAAGAGGTTGCCGTAACGCTCGTCGACACGCTTGCGGCCGAGGCGCTGGAAGGCCTCAGAGAAGTCGAGGAACACAGCCAGGCCGGTGTTGTTCACGCCGAAGCCCTTGTCGGTGCGCTCCTTGGCGGCACGCGAGGCCACGTCACGGGGCACGAGGTTACCGAAGGCAGGATAACGGCGCTCCAGGTAGTAGTCGCGGTCCTCCTCGGGGATGTCGCGGCCCTGGATCTCGCCACGCTGCAGACGCTTGGCGTCCTCCAGCTTCTTGGGCACCCAGATGCGGCCGTCGTTACGCAGCGACTCTGACATCAGTGTCAGCTTCGACTGCTTGTCGCCGTGGACGGGGATACAGGTCGGGTGGATCTGCACGAAGCAAGGATTGGCGAAGTAAGCGCCCTTGCGGTAGGCCTGGATGGCGGCGGTGCAGTTGCAACCCATGGCGTTGGTGGAGAGGAAGTAGGTGTTGCCATAGCCACCAGTGGCCAAGCAGACAGCGTGGGCGGCATAGCGCTCCAGCTTACCGCTGACAAGGTCCTTGGCGATGACGCCGCGGCAACGGCCGTCGATGATGACGACATCCTCAATCTCGGTGCGGGTGTGGAGCTCCACAGTGCCGTTGTTCACCTCTTTCATCAGCGAACTGTAGGCGCCGAGCAGCAACTGCTGGCCGGTCTGGCCCTTGGCGTAGAATGTGCGGCTCACCTGCACACCGCCGAACGAGCGGTTGGCGAGCATGCCACCATACTCACGTGCGAAAGGCACGCCCTGGGCGACACACTGGTCGATGATGCTGGCGCTGACCTCGGCCAGGCGATAGACGTTGGCCTCGCGGGCGCGGTAGTCACCGCCCTTGATGGTGTCGTAGAACAGGCGGTACACGGCGTCGCCGTCGTTCTGGTAGTTCTTGGCGGCGTTGATGCCTCCCTGTGCGGCGATGGAGTGCGCACGACGGGGACTGTCCTGGATGCAGAAGTTGATGACATGGAAGCCCATCTCACCCAGTGAGGCGGCGGCGCTGGCTCCTGCCAGGCCGGTTCCTACGACGATGATGTCGAGCTTACGCTTGTTAGCCGGGTTGACCAGCTTCTGGTGGGCTTTATAATTGGTCCATTTGTCGGCCAAGGGGCCCTCTGGAATCTTAGAATCTATTTGTGACATAATGATTGATTTGAATGTATTGTTAACACATGCTTGGGGCGAAGCCAAGCCAGAAGCTCAGCACGAGGATGGCGAAGACACCCAGGAGAACGGTGACGTAGACGGCGCCGATGGCCTGCCAACGCTTCAACCAGATCTTGCCGCTCCAGCCCAGGGTCTGCATGGCTGACCAGAAACCGTGGGTCAGGTGGAACCACAGGGCTACGATCCAAACGAGGTAGAGCACGGAATAGACCGGGCAAGAGAACACTTCCTTGATCCAGCCAAAGCCATCAGCGGCGGCAATGGCGTTCTGCGCACCCGTGAACTCGGCGAGCATCATGTGTGCCCAGAAGTTGTAGAGGTGGAGGAGCAGGCCGACGACGATGATCAGTCCGAGCACCAGCATGTTCTGGGAGGCCCAAGACACCTCGGGACGGCGGTTGGTCACCTCATAGCGCTGGTCACCACGGGCACGGCGGTTCTGGGCGGTGAGGATGAAGGCGTACACGATGTGGCAGCAGGCCAGGAAAGCCAGGCCCAGTGTGCCGACGACAGCATACCAGTTTGCACCCAGGAACTCGCAGATGGTGTTGTAGGCGTCTCCGGAGAAGAACGCAGCAACATTCATCGCACAGTGGAAGGTCAGGAAGAGAATGAGGCAGATGCCTGTGAGCGACATCACCACTTTCCTACCAATTGGAGAATTGATTAACCACATAAATGATTGATTTTTAATTATTTGAATGTTAGATAAAATTCCGTTGTCGATGGTTTTCTAAAGGGGCAATTCTCGTTTATAAGATTTTGTCTGGGCCACGCAATACCTTATAGTAGGTATGCGCACGCCCGTTAATGACTGCAAAAATAATATATTTTAGTGATTAATCAAAGTAAAACAAATAAAAAATCGATTTTATTTCTTACTTTTGCCGAAAAGACAAAAACGATGGATTTCAAATACGATGTGATTGTGATTGGCGGAGGGCACGCGGGCTGTGAGGCGGCGTGCGCTGCGGCCAACATGGGTGCCAGGACCTTGCTGGTGACCATGGACATGAACAAGATTGCGCAGATGAGCTGCAACCCTGCCGTCGGCGGCATCGCCAAAGGACAGATTGTCAGGGAGATCGATGCCCTCGGAGGGCACATGGGCCTGGTCACCGACGCCACTGCCATCCAGTTTCGCATGCTCAACAAGGGCAAGGGGCCGGCCGTGTGGTCGCCTCGTGCCCAGTGTGACCGGGGGAAGTTTATCTGGGAATGGCGACGGGTCATCGACCGCACGCCAGGTCTCGATGTCTGGCAGGACCAGGCGGAGGAGCTCCTCGTGGAGAACGGCGAGGCGGTGGGCGTGCGCACCATCTGGGGCGTGGAGATTCGCGCCAAGGCCGTGGTCATCACGGCGGGCACCTTCCTCAACGGCCTGATGCACATCGGTCAGCACAAGGTGCCTGGGGGCAGGTGCGCCGAACCCGCTACCTACCACCTCACGGAGAGCATCACGCGATGGGGCATAAGGGCCGCTCGCATGAAGACGGGCACGCCGGTGCGACTCGACAAGCGCTCCATACACTTCGAGGACACGGAGGAGCAACCGGGCGACGAGGGGCAACAGCAGTTCTCTTACATGCCCCAGCGCAGGAGGCTGAAGCAACTGCCGTGCTGGACGTGCTACACCAACAGCCGCGTGCACGACATCCTCCGCAGCGACATCGACCGCTCTCCGCTCTACAACGGACAGATACAGTCGACGGGACCGCGCTACTGCCCGTCGATCGAGACGAAGCTCGTCACCTTCCCCGACAGGGACCAGCACCCGCTCTTCATCGAGCCGGAGGGGGAAGACACCAACGAGATGTATCTCAACGGCTTCTCGTCGTCCATGCCCATGGAGACCCAGCTACGCGCCTTGCGGGAGATACCGGCGCTGCGCGACGTGAAGGTCTACCGCCCGGGCTACGCCATCGAGTATGACTATTTTGACCCGACGCAGCTCAACCACTCCCTGGAGTCGAAGGTGGTCGGCGGCTTGTTCTTCGCCGGACAGGTCAACGGCACCACAGGCTATGAGGAGGCTGGAGGGCAGGGCCTGGTGGCCGGCATCAACGCCGCGCTGAAGTGTGCGGGCGGCAAACCGTTTGTCATGCGGCGCGACGAGAGCTACATCGGTGTCTTGGTCGACGACCTCACCACCAAGGGGGTGGACGAGCCATACCGCATGTTCACCTCGCGAGCCGAGTACCGCATCTTGCTCCGGCAGGACGACGCCGACGCACGCCTCACGGAGAAGGCCTACGCGCTGGGCCTCGCACGGCGCGACCGCCTCGACTGGTGGTTGGAGAAGAAGGAGAACATACGCAAAATCATGGATTATTGCGACACGACATCGGTCAAGCCCAAGGATATCAACGGGGCCTTGGAGGCCATCGGCACGACGCCGCTGCGCATGGGGTGCAAAATTTCGGACCTCATCGGCCGGCCGCAAGTGTCCATCCGCCAGTTGGCTGAGATCCTGCCGGAACTGAAGGCGACACTGGAGATGCCTGCCAACCGCAAGGAAGAAATCGCGGAGGCGGCCGAGATCCGTATCAAGTATAAAGGATACATTGAGCGCGAAAAGGTCGTGGCCGACAAGATGCACCGTCTCGAGGACATCCCCATCAAGGGGCGCTTCCGTTACGGCGAGCTCCACGAGATTTCGACCGAGGGCCGACAGAAGTTGGAGCGCATCGACCCTGACACACTGGGGCAGGCCAGCCGCATACCGGGTGTCTCGCCCAGCGACATCAACGTGATGCTCGTCTTGCTGGGGCGGTAGATGTTTCACGTGAAACAAGCGAACGGATAAATCACTTAGAATTAAACAATTACACATAAAGTAAAACGCAAAACATGAACAATCAAATCTTGTTAAACAACCTGCGGTGCATCCCCGACTGGCCCATCAAGGGCGTCAATTTCCGCGATGTCACCACACTGTTTAAGAGTGCGGAGTGTGTCAAGCTAATCTCTGATGAGATGGTGGACCTCTACAAGGATAAGGGCATCACCAAGATCGTGGGCATCGAGAGCCGAGGCTTTGTCATGAGCTCCGCTGCAGCCATCCGCCTGGGAGCGGGCATCGTGCTCTGCCGCAAGCCGGGCAAGTTGCCCTGCGAGACCATCCAGATGAGCTATGCCAAGGAGTATGGCATCGACACCATCGAGATCCACAAGGACGCCATCAACGAGAATGACGTGGTGCTGCTCCATGACGACCTCCTGGCCACAGGCGGCACGATGAAGGCGGCATGCGACCTTGTCAGGAAGTTCCACCCGAAAAAGATCTATTGCAACTTCATCATCGAGCTCAACACGGAGTTTCCACACGCTCGCGACATCTTCGACGATGACGTGGAGGTGACGAGCCTGTTGCAGTTTTAGGTCGATTCACATATCCATTTGCCATCCCCAAGCTCGCCTCCCCTACGGACGACAGCTTGGGGATTTTTTTGGCTCTTCCGGAATTTGGCGTGACAAGACCCATGGTTGGAAGTAAACCCATATAAACCCAGTAAAACCGCTCACGCCATTCGTCGATCCCTGTCCACGGAGTATGAACAGCGCGCCCTGCGAGACATGCGTGAGCGGTTTCATCAGTTTACACTCTTGCAGCGTAAGCGGTTTACCCAGTTTGCAGTCCTACTGCGCGAGCGGTTTAATCCGGTTTATGGCCAGGGGCGTGGGAAGGCGGCGACAGCCGCCATGCTACTGTTTGCGGCATGGGCCGTGAGCCCCACTCACAAGGCCAAGGACGCAAACAGCAGCATGAGCCCGTCAGGGCTTCCCGCACCCCTGAGGTTTATATCGGTTTACATTCAAGGACAAAGCAGCGTTCCCATCGCTCCCTATTCCGGAAGAGTCATTTTTAAGACAACAAATACAACCTTTACAACATTGAACAACTTTTGTACCAATGGGAGGTAAGCAACGGACCTAAACAGAGACAACCTTTTCGTTAAGCCAAATGAGCAGAGTGAAGCTTGCTTCGGCTCTGCCATGGCGAGAAAAGGTGCATGAAATGAACCTCTTTGTTGTGCCCTCGGCACAATGACGGGTGCGAGGACGTTGCGTGAGAGTCATGTGCATCCGCGTAGAGTGGGATCCGTGGGAGAATCATATCATCTGTGGGAGCAACCTGGGCGGATGCGAGGCCGTTGCGATGGTTTACATTCAAGGCGCACACCGTTGAATAAAGCGGACAATGTATATAAAAAAACAGGCGTTATTTTCAACTTCAAAATATTTTGGCGGAAATACGCAAAAATACGACACTTTTTGTAATCAGCTGATAATTAGACGTTTATAAAATTTTGGATTTTATTCGACCTAAAAAGTAAATACTTTTCATCAAAGAATACCCTTTATCGTGTTGCGATATACCCTTTATCATGACGCGATTAACCCTTTATCGCATCGCGATAAAGGGTATATCGCAACACAATATACCCTTTATCGCAAAGTTACCCCACGCAAATCGCAGCGCGACCCGCAAAAAAGGCTATTTTCGTTCTCTATTTCAACTACATTCCACGACAAACTTTTGCACCAAAAAACATGACAACGGGTTTATGTTGCAGCACTTCAAGCTCGTCATGCTGCATGAAAACAAGCTGAAGGGCAAGGGATGTCAGGAGGGCCCTCTTCACATGGTTCTCATCACGCCAATGTCTGGCCGAACTGAAATTAATCGGCGTGGTTTGTTTGCTGACAAACATAATTTTCTTAAATTTGCAAAACGAGAGAGGACAGGACACACCGACCTCGACACTCGCAACATTAACTCACTGACGGAAAGGCTATTACAATAGCCGATTGAAGAAAGGAGAACAAAGTTGTTTCACGTGAAACAATAATTGACATACCATCAGGGCTCAAAAGGAAGGTCATGACAAGAGAAGAAAACGAGGCGCGCCTGGCATATCTCAAGAATATCGTCTTGAACATGCCACAGAAGCCGGGCAGTTACCAATACTACGACAAGCGAAGGGAACCGGGACAAAACCCGGATCCCTCTCACATCATCTACGTGGGCAAGGCCAAGCACCTGAAAAACCGCGTGTCGAGCTACTTCCACAAGGAGGTGGACCGATACAAGACAAAGGTGCTGGTGTCCAAGATACAGGACATCACCTACACCGTGGTCAACACGGAGGAGGATGCGCTGCTGCTTGAGAACTCGCTCATCAAGAAGTATAACCCGCGCTACAACGTGCTGCTGAAGGACGGCAAGACCTACCCGAGCATCTGCGTGACCAACGAGTTCTTCCCGCGCATCTTCAAGACGCGCCACATCAACAGGAAGACCGGCACTTTCTTCGGGCCTTACCCTCACATCACGGCCATGTACAATGTGCTGGACCTCATCAACAAGGTATTCAAGCCGCGCCGCTGCCACCAGCCGCTGTCGCGCGAGGGGGTGGAGCTGGGCCGTTACAAGACGTGCCTGGAGTATCACCTGCACAACTGCGGCGGTTGCTGCGTGGGCAAGCAGTCATGGGACGACTACCAGGAGAACATACGGCAGGCAAAAGAGGTGTTGAAGGGCAACACGCGCGAGCTGTCTGAATGGCTCTATGCGGAGATGATGGAGAAGGCCGAGGCGCTGAAGTTTGAGGAGGCGCAGGCCTTGAAGGTGCGCTACCTGCTGCTCCAGGAGTTTGTGTCGAAGAGTGAGGTGGTGAGCCACACCATCACCGACGTGGACGTGTTCACCATCGTCGACGACGACCACCAGCACAACGCCTACATCAACTACCTACATGTCAAGAACGGCACCATCAACCAGAGTTTCACCTATGAGTACCGCCGCAAGCTCGACGAGAGCGACGAGGACCTGCTCATGCTGGCCATACCGGAGATACGCGAGCGGTTCGGTTCCGAGGCGCGTGAGGTCATCGTGCCGTTTGAGATGGAGTGGCAACTGCCTGACGCTGCGTTCTTTGTGCCGCAGCGGGGCGACAAGCGGCACCTGCTGGAACTCTCGGAGATGAACGGCAAGCAGTATAAGTTTGACCGCCTCAAGCAGGCGGAAAAGCTCAATCCCGAGCAGAAGCAGACACGCCTCATGAAGGAGCTGCAGACCAAGCTGGGACTGGAGAAACTGCCTTATCAGATAGAGTGTTTCGACAACTCCAACATCTCGGGCACCGACGCCGTGGCGGGCTGCATCGTCTACAAGGGCATGAAGCCCTCGCGCAAGGACTACCGCAAGTACAACATCAAGACCGTGGTGGGCCCCGACGACTATGCCTCAATGCAGGAGGTGGTGCGCCGCCGCTACTCGCGCATGCAGAAAGAGGGCACTCCCCTGCCCGACCTCATCATCACCGATGGCGGACGCGGACAGATGGACGTGGTGCGCGAGGTGGTCGAGGATGAGCTCCACCTGAAGATACCTATCGCCGGACTGGCCAAGGACGACCGCCACCGCACCAACGAACTACTCTTTGGTTTTCCGCCCGTCGTGATTGGCTTAAAGCCTGACAGTGAGCTGTTTCACGTACTCACGCAGATACAGGATGAGGTGCACCGCTTCGCCATCACGTTCCACCGCGACAAGCGGTCGAAGCATGCGCTACACTCGGAGCTCGACGACATACGCGGCATCGGGCCCAAGACGCGCGACGCGCTGCTCAGCACTTTCAAGAGCGTGAAGGCCATCAAGGTAGCAACTTTCGAACAGCTTGCTACCGCTCTGGGGCCCGCCAAGGCTAAGATTGTCTTTGGGCACTTTCATCCCGAGACGGAACCGCAGCAACCGGGCACCACGACGGGCAATCTCACGCCATCGGTCACACGATAACGCATGCGAGAGAACTTGAGATAAACGACAATAGAGTCAACAGAGTCAAAACAAACAAAATAGAGAAGAAATATGAGAGTAGTCATCCAGCGTGTCAGCCGAGCGTCAGTGTCCATCGGCGGTAAAGTGAAGTCGAGCATCGGCAGGGGGTATATGATTCTGCTGGGCATCGGCAGCGACGACAGTCAAGAGGACATCCAGTGGCTGGTGCGCAAGATCATCGGCCTGCGTGTCTTCGACGATGCCCAGGGTGTCATGAACCTCAACATCCACGACGTCAGTGGTGACATCCTCGTCGTCTCCCAGTTCACCCTCATGGCCAGCTACAAGAAGGGCAACCGACCCAGCTGGCTGCGCGCCGCGCCCCACTCCATCTCCATCCCCCTCTACGAGCAGTTCTGCACCTCACTCTCCGAGGCCCTGGGCAAGCCCGTGGGCACAGGTGAGTTTGGTGCCATGATGGAGGTGAGCCTCGTCAACGACGGCCCCACCACCATCTGCATGGACACCAAAAACAAGGAGTGAGATACTATGTGGATATGCACGATGACAATAAAATAAGATGAGGGAAGAATATTTATAAATTAATTTTTGTTAAAAACATAACAATATCGTACTTCGTTTTCTTAAAACACTGTAAATTTGCAGAACCTATAAGCAACAATTTACATCACTAATCAATAGCATTAAATGAAAAAGAAGTACATCACTTCACTCCTTTCCTTGGCATTATTGGCCACTGGGGGGGGGTAGCGCTTTTGCGCAGACGGACGTGACAGACACGTACCTGAACAATCCAAGCTTCGAGCTTGGAACGGATGGAACACCCAAAAGTACGGGCAAGGGTTTCTTTGCACCATACCAATGGACAACACAAAACCTTCCTTCAAGCGGTACGAAAAATTTCGGCATCTACAGCAAGGACGAAACAAGCAACACGCATCCTGGAGCATTTGGAGTAACCGTCACACCTGATGATGGCGATTATTATTTCTTCGGTAGAGAATCTTGGGCTGGTTCTTTCGACGTCATTACATTGAGCCAAGACTCCAAAACAAGTTTGCCCGCAGGAAAATACTTGATGAGCATTTCCTATAAACTGGCCACTAAATCAAATACCTCAAACGGCTACGTCGAAATCTCCGCAAAGGAAGGCTCCAATACTTTAGGAACAGCAAAATCGTCCAATGCCACTCGAAATAGCGACATGAACACTACTCCATGGGATAAGTTATCCGTACCTTTTGAGGTAACTGAAGAAGGAGCGGTGACTTTCTCCATTGACATGCATTTCAACCCGCAAAAAGTCAATGTGCTGCAAGAAGCCATAGCTATTGACAACGTAAAGATTTACGATCTTAGTAAAGCCAGCAAAGACGTCGGCGTTGATCTGTCTGGTTTGGTGACGAACCAGAACTTTAACCAAAGCACGGAGGGTTGGACATCAACTACAGGAGCACAAAACAAAGCATTAGCCACAAACAAGGGCGATGCCTTTATTGTCCCCTTCTATGAGAACTGGAATGGCAAAGCCATGACAGGCAAGATGTACACGACTGTCAACAACCTCCCCAACGGAATTTACTCAGTCGGCATCGCTGCTTTTGTCAACACCTTGGGTGACGCCGGCACACAGTATGTCTATGCTGGAGACAACAAGGTGAATGTCACCTCTACAACTCCCACGGCCTACACCATTGAAAATGTCAATGTGACCAATGGCACACTGGAGTTGGGCTTAGAGCAAACAGCAGCTACAGCCAATTGGTTAGGTGTTGACAATGTCACCTTAACCTATTACGGAGAGGCTTCCGACGAAGAACAAAAGGAAGCTTACAACACCGCATTGGCAACGGCAAAGGACCTCAACGAAAAGCCCATGAACGTCGATGTTCAGAATGCCTTGCAACAAGCCATCAATACTTATAGCAATGTCACTTCCGACTACGCCACAGCGGCAAAAGCACTTAACGCAGCCTCAGAGAAGGCAACTGCGTCCATCGATGCTTATACCAAGGCTAACAGCGCTTTGGAGCAAATGGCAAAGCTGGTCAACGAGACGAACGTCTACACGGCAGAGGCCTTGAATACGTACTATACCACCCCGAAAGCCAAATATGACGACAGGACGCTGACCGATGAGGAGGCCAACGCCCTGGAGAACCCCTACACCATCACGGGTTGGCACGCTCACAACACTGTCGACGACCTACTCATGAGCGCATGGACAGCTCAGCCTGAGGATTGGACTACCTACCACCTCAACACATGGTCAACAGAGGATACCAACAATGGTTTCCCCGCTCCATTCATCGAAAATTGGGCAGCCGACAACTCTGTACTTGCTGACAACACGCTGACCGCCACCGTGACCGGTCTTGAAGCCAACAAGCTGTACAAGCTCTCTGCATTGGTGCGCGTTTCAGTCAGCACATCAAAGAAAGCACCTGCCACAGGCATCACATTGGACCTGAACGGTGACGCTGACAACGCTGCCAACATCACGGGCAAGCAAATCGGCAACACTGCCCGCTACTTGGACACTTACACGGTAACAGGAAAAGCAGACAGCAATGGTGAAATCAAAATCAATTTCAACATCAATAGCACCAATGTGAGCTGGCTTGCCTTCCAAAACTTAAAGTATGCAGAGGTGACAGCCAAGGATCTGTACAAAGAAACCTTAGCCCAGGCAACTGCTACCCTTGACGATGCCACTTACAACAACGTGACAGGCGAAGAGAAGACCGCATTGCAGACTCTCATCAACGCAACCGAGCCAACTGACGAAGACGGTTACACGACTGCCATATCACAACTCAAAAACGCAATCAATGCCTTCATAGCCGCCAAAGCGAGCTACGACAACTACGCCGCTAACCATGAGGCTGCCGACAAGATTGCCAGCGCCCTGGGCGTGACACCCACCGCTCCGACAACAGCCGCCGAGGCTGCCAGCTACTTCGACAACCTCAACGTGACTGAATATCAGGAGGTCAGCAAGACCTATAACAACGACCTGACCAGCAAATACGACAAGGCTTGGACCACCAACACCTTCAGCACTGCAAGCGGACAGCACTGGAGCGGAGTTAAAAGCACCAGCTACACGGACCGTTGGAACGGCTCGGCCCTGACCGTCAGCGCCACGAAGACCATCACCCTGCCTGCCGGCAAGTGGGTCATCAAGGCCGCTGGCCGCAGCGCTGCAAGCGCTTCCATCTCGCTGAGCGACGGCACCACCACCGTGGCCTTCCCCGCCAAGGGCGACACGGGCTATGGTATCGCCACCGACGGCACTGCCACCTTCTCCGCAGACGCCACCTACGCCAACAATGGCAATGGCCGCGGCTGGGAGTGGCGCTTCATCCCGCTGACCCTCGCCGAGCAGCAGGAGGTCACCCTGACCCTCACGGCTGAGCTTGCCGGCAACTCATGGGCTGGCTTCTGCGACCTCGCCATCCTCGCTGATGAGGAGACCACCAACAACCTGATCGCCAGCGCCGACGACTACAAGGCCATGCAAGAAGCCCTCACAGCCGCCGAGCAGAAGACTATCGGCTTCGACAAGGACGAGTATGCTCCTTATAACAACGTGGAGGCCCTGCAGGCCCTCGAGGCTGCCAAGGCCATCAACACTGAAGACAAGAACAGCAAGGACGCCATCAAGGCCCTGACCGAGAAGCTCGGCCAGTGGACTGCCAACACGGAGGCCGTGAGCATCGTGTTCAACGGCAACTACGCCACCGTAGAGGAAGGTGCCAACTATCCGAAGGGATGGACACGCACCAATGGCTGGGGACAGATGCAGACCAATCCTGTCACTGCCTACTACAACCAGCCGGGCAGCCTGAAGTATGGCGACCGCACGGGCTACACTATGCCGCTCAAGGCCAGCACGCTCTATAAGCTCACCTTCAAGTACGCTTCTTGGGAAGGCAACTCCAACCGCTGGATGACCGCCTCGGTGCTCAACGCCGACAATGAGGGCTTGGCCCAAAAGACCTTTGCCGGCAATGGCACGCAGTGGAATGACGAGAATGCCTTCGTGACCGCTACCGCCTACTTCACCACAGGTGCTGCCGGCAACTACGTGCTGACGCTCGGCAACTCGGGCAACACGGTCATCACCGGTGTCGCCATCACCGAGGAGCAGAGCCTGACACTCGACGAGGAGGCCACCACGGTTCCCGACGCGCTCACCGCACCTGTCAGCGTGGCTTACAACCGCAGCTTCAAGCAGGGATGGAACTCCATCGTCCTGCCCTTCGCCACCACGCCTGAGGAGCTGGGTGCCGACGAGGCTGTGACGTTCACCAAGACCGAGGGTACGACCATCTACTTCAACACCGTCACCACGCTCGAGGCCAACAAGCCTTACATGGTCCACTTCACCGAGGCCAAGACCGGAGTCACCTTCTCCGGCAAGACCGTGGAGCCCGCCGCTGAGCTCACCACCGAGGACAGCGGCAACCAGTATGACTTCGTGGGCAGCTACGTGGCCAACAACGCTCCCGTGGCCGGCGACTACATCGTCGTGACCAAGGGTATCCAGAAGGCTGCCGGCGGCAACCACATGAAGGCCTTCCGCGCCTACTTCAAGGCACAGGGCGAGGAGTCTGCTGCCAAGGCCATGGCCATCAGCATCGACGGCAATGACGTGACCGGCATCGACGCCATCAACTTCGGTGACGCCCTGCAGGGCAACGAGCCCGCCTACAACCTTGGCGGCCAGCGTGTCGGCAAGAGCTACAAGGGCATCGTGATCCGCAACGGCAAGAAGACCCTCAACAAGTAATCACTCACTTTTCAAGGCTTTGCCCCTACCCTCCTCCCCTGACCGGGAAGGAGGCAAGGGCAAGCCGATAAACCCCATAATAAACAACAAATCTACATGGAAAAGAAGCAATATATCCAACCCGAGATCAAGAGCCTCACCGTGGAGGAAGACCTCATGGCAGCCTCCATCGAAAGCGTAAATACAAACGGCCAGAATGATATAGATTACGATTCAGGGGCAACCAACCAGGACGGCGGAGCCAAGGAGAACACCTGGGCCAACACGCCTTCCGTATGGGACTGATCCCCCTCCCGAGCAATCGAGACACACATAACCCAAGGGGCGCATCCGAAAGGACGCGCCCCTTTTTCGAACACGAATTTCTCGAATGGACGTCTGACTTGTCATTCGGGGTATTCGTGATATTCGTGTTCCCCCAAAAAAACACAGATTGTATTATCGTAGACGCAAAGACTTTCTCGAACACGAATTACACAAATTTCTCAAATGGGCTTCTGACTTGTCATTCGTGTTATTCGTGACATTCGTGTTCCCTAAAAAAAAACACAGATTGTATTATCGTAGACGCAAAGACTTTCTCGAACACGAATTACAAATTTCTCAAATGGTCTTCTGACTTGTCATTCGTGTTATTCGTGACATTCGTGTTCGCAGAAACATCATGAGACGTATTCGCGTCGAGCGAGAGGCTATTTTCAAGCCCCACAGAGGGCTATTGCCAGCAAGGGCGAGCAATCACCCTCTGACAAGCCAAAAAGCCCGCAGGGCGAAAGAAAAAGGCTGAGATGAGAGGCTGAAAAGCCAAGAAAGTGAAAGGCAAACAGAAAAAAGCCCCAAAAGGAACGACCAGTGTAGGGAAAAATCCGTAAATTTGCACGTATGACAATCGAAGAAGCTCAACAGGCGGTGGACCGCTGGATCAAGACCTACGGTGTGCGCTACTTCTCGGAACTGACCAACATGGCCGTGCTCACCGAGGAGGTGGGCGAGCTGGCCCGCGTCATGGCGCGCAAGTATGGCGACCAGAGTTTCAAGCCGGGGGAGAAGGACAACCTCAGCGAGGAGATGGCCGACATCCTGTGGGTGCTCTGCTGCCTGGCCAACCAGACGGGTGTGGACCTCACGGAGGCCTTCCGTCAGAGTCTGGAGAAGAAGACGCGGCGCGATGCCGAGCGCCACAAGAACAACCCCAAGTTGCGTGACCATTGACAGGACAGACACAAGGAGGGAAACAAAAACGTAAACAATAATCAATATCAATATGGGAATCATCAAGGAAAACGTGTCGAAAGACATACAGGCACAGAACGTGGCCAAGGAAGTGAACAAGAGCAAGGTGGAGCAAGCCTTTGAGAAATATGACCTCCAGGTGGACGACGCAGCCGTCGCCGAGGCGGTGAAGCGCATCATCACCGAGAAGGTGCCGCAGAACGACACGCGCGATGTCAAGAAGTTTCTGCTGGGTAGCGTGGAGCTGACATCCCTTCACACCACCGACACCGAGGAGAGCATCCTGGCCATGGTGGAGAAGGTCAACAAGATGGACTCCACACACCCTGACCTGCCCCACGTGGCCGCCGTGTGCGTGTTCCCCGTCTTCGTGAACCTCGTGCGCAACTCGCTGGAGGTCGACGGCGTGGAGATTACGAGCGTCTGCGGCAACTTCCCCTCATCGCAGAGCCGTATGGAGGTGAAGGTGGCCGAGACCCAACTGGCCGTGGCCGACGGCGCCACCAACATCGACATCGTGCTGCCCGTGGGCAAGTTCCTCTCGGAGGACTACGAGGGCGTGGCTGACGACATCAGCGAGATGAAGGAGGCCTGTGGCGACGTGCCCATGAAGGTCATCCTCGAGACCTGCGACCTCGGCAACCTGAGCAATGTGAAGCGCGCCGCCATCCTCAGCATGTACGCCGGAGCCGACTACATCAAGACTTCCACGGGCAAGGAGAAGGCGGGTGCCACCCCCGAGGGCGTCTACGTGATGTGCCAGGCCATCAAGGAGTATTACGAGCAGACGGGCACCATGATCGGCCTGAAGCCCGCCGGCGGCATCAACACCACGATGGATGCCATCATCCTCTACACCATCGCCAAGGAGGTGCTGGGCGACAAGTGGATGACCAACGAGATGTTCCGACTGGGCACCTCGCACCTGGCCACCAGTCTGCTGGAGGAGCTCAACGCTTGACCTATCGCAGACATCAAGCCTTCGGAACGCATCCAGGCAACTGCCCCGGCAGAACGCATCCAGGCAACTGCCCCGGCGGAACGTATCCAGGCAACTGCCCCGGCGGAACGTATCCAGGCAACTGCCCCGGCGGAACGTATCCTGGCACCTGACTAAAACTAAAAAACAATAGCTTAAATTTCCGTATAAGCAATGGTGCTTTCGGGAATTTAAGCTATTGTTTTTTAGGTGGATTCTATCAATTAGCTTTTTCTATCTGACTGAATTACAGTCTACAAGGCCGCGCATCACTTCTCGCGCTCGATGACGAAGTCGAGATAAGCGTGCAGGCTGTCCTTCAGCGCGTCATCCTGCACGTCGCGCTCAATGAACGTCAACGCCTCGGCGTGAAGCTCCCACATGCGGCGCTCAGCATATTCGATGCCGCCATGCTCCTTGGTAAAGGCCACAAGGCGCGCTATCTCTTCCTTGGTGACCGATCCGTCTTTCACCTTATAGGCGATGGCGAGCATCTCCTTGTCCTGCGTGCTGTTGAGGGCATAGATGGCCGGCAGCGTGAGCTTGCCCTCAGCCATGTCGTTGCCCGTGGGCTTGCCGATGCGCGACTGGTCGTAATAGTCGAAGATGTCATCGCGTATCTGGAAGATCATGCCGAGGTTTCGCCCGAACATCTTGGCACTCTCGATCTCCTCCTCCTTGGCACCTCCGCTGAGCGTGCCCAGCGCGGCACAAGCCTCGAATAGAGCCGCCGTCTTCTGCTTAATGACTTGATAATAAGCGTTCTCCGAGATGTCATGCGCATGGATGTTGGACAGTTGCAGGATCTCACCATTGGAGAGCGTGCGGCCCAGTTCGGCCAGGTAGCGCACGATGGTCTCATTGTGTGTGTAGCTGATGTGGAGCAGCGCAGTGGAGAGGATGTAGTCGCCCACCAGCACCGCCACCTTGTTGTCATAGAGCTTGTTGACCGACTGTTGTCCGCGTCGCTCGGCACTCTCATCCACCACATCGTCATGGACGAGCGAAGCCGTATGGAGCAGCTCGAGCCCCACAGCGGCATGCTGTGTGACATCGGTCACACGCCCCACACTCTTGGCCATGAGCAAGATGAGCATGGGACGCATGCGCTTGCCAGCGCGCTGGCGTATGTGGTCGAGCGCCTGACTGAGCAAGCCGTCGGTGTGAGAGAGCGAACGATTGAAAAGCTCAATGAAGTCGGTCAACTCCGACGTGATGGGTTGTTTTATGACTGATAGGTAATCCATGCCTCTTCTGAAATTTGTTACAAAAGTAACTATTTTATCGGGAAATATGGCAAAAATTTAGTAATTTTGACGTGAAAACAATTATAAATATGGAGAAACTGTTCCTCTTCGACGCATACGCCATCATCTTCCGATCCTACTATGCGTTCATCAACCGGCCCACCATCAATTCCAAGGGACTCAACACCTCGGCCATCCTGGGCTTCTGCAACACGCTGAAAGAGATACTCGACAAGGAGAACCCCACCTACCTCGGTGTGGCCTTTGACCACGGCAAGACCTTCCGCCACGAAGCCTTTCCGCCCTACAAGGCCCAACGGCAGGAGACCCCCGAAGACATCAAGCTCTCAGTGCCCTATATCAAGGAGATTCTGGAGGCCATGCACATACCCGTGCTCCAGGCCGACGGCTTCGAGGCTGACGACGTGATTGGCACGCTCGCCACACAGGCCGGCCGGCAAGGGGTGGACACCTATATGCTCACGCCCGACAAGGACTACGGGCAGCTCATCGGCCCCAATGTCAAGATGTTCCGCCCGCGACACGGAGGGGGATATGACGTCATCGGCGAACAAGAGGTGCAGGAGAAATATGGCATCGACAGCGCCGCGCAGGTGGTGGACCTGCTGGCCCTCATGGGCGACTCGGCCGACAACTACCCGGGATGCCCGGGCGTCGGAGAGAAGACCGCCGCGAAACTCATCAACCAGTTTGGCTCCACCGAGGCGCTCATCAGCCACACCGACCAACTCAAGGGCAAGATGCGCGAGAAGGTGGAAGGTGCCATCGACGACATCAAGATGTCAAAGTTCCTCGCCACCATCCGCACCGACGTGCCCATCACGCTCGACCTCGACCAACTGCGCCTCACACCGCCTGATGAGGACCGACTGCGTCAATTGTTCGACCAACTCGAATTTAAGCGCCTGGCCAGTCGATTTCTTAACAAACCTGAAATAAAGCAAAAAACCGCTAATATTCAACTCGATTTATTTGCGCCAAATGCAGACGAGGGCACAGGCGAAACAAAAAACGCGCTGTTTTCGACCCTTAAAACGACACCTCACAACTATCAACTGATTGATAGCCAAGAGGATGCCTTGCAATTATATGACTTTTTAAGGACAAAAGAAAATCTCAGTTTAGACACGGAGACCACATCAACCAATGCGATAGAGGCCGAATTGGTCGGATTGAGCTTTGCCGTGAAGGAAGGCGAGGCCTACTACGTCGCCATCCCCGCTGACCGCGAGGAAGCCCTGCGACGCGTCAGCATCTTCAAGCCACTCTATGAGGACGAGCACATCCTGAAGATCGGACAGAACATCAAATACGACTACGAGGTGCTTCGCCACTACGGCATCGACATCCAAGGGCCCATGTTCGACACGATGCTCGCCCATTACGTCTTGCAACCCGAGCTGCACCACAACATGGACGACATGGCCGAGACACTGCTCCACTACCAGACCGTGCATATCGAAGCACTCATTGGCCCCCGCGGCAAAGGGCAAAAGAACATGCGTGACCTGAAGCCTGAGGAAGTGTACGAGTATGCAGCGGAAGACGCCGACATCACACTTCGCCTGAAGAATGTGCTGGAGCCCCGACTGAAGGAGGCGGGAGCGGAGCGCCTCTTCCGGGACATCGAGATGCCGCTGGTGAAAGTCCTCGCCGACATGGAGTTGAGCGGTGTCTGCCTCGACACCCAACAGCTGCGCGCCACCCAACAAGCCTTCACCCAGCGCATGAACGACTATGAGCACCACGCCTACGAAGAGGCGGGCGAAACGTTCAACATCTCCTCACCCAAGCAAGTGGGCGACATCCTCTTCGGCAAGATGCACCTGCTCGAGAAGCCCAAGCGCACCAAGACCGGACAGTATGTCACCTCCGAGGAAGTGTTGCAACAGCTCAGCGGCAAGGCACCCGTCGTGGACGACATCCTCAACTACCGTGGCATGAAGAAGCTCCTCGGAACCTACGTCGAAGCCCTGCCGAAGCTCGTCAACCCACAGACGGGACATATCCACACCTCGTTCAACCAGGCCATCACATCCACCGGCCGCCTCTCCTCCTCCGATCCCAACCTGCAGAACATCCCCGTGCGCGATGACGACGGCAAGGAGATACGCAAGTGCTTCGTGCCCGACGAGGGCTGCCGCTGGTTCTCGGCCGACTACAGCCAGATAGAACTGCGCATCATGGCCCATCTGTCGGGCGACGAGAACATGATTGAGGCCTTCCGCGAGGGACAGGACATCCACCGCGCCACCGCCGCCAAGATATGGAAGGTGCCCATGGACCAGGTGACCGACGCCCAGCGCAAGAAGGCCAAGCAAGCCAACTTCGGCATCATCTACGGCATCACCGCCTTCGGACTGTCGCAACGCATGGACATCCCCACGGGTGAGGCCCGCCAGCTCATCGACGACTACTTCAAGACCTTCCCCAAGGTACACCAGTATATGGAGGACGCCAAGCGCATGGCCCGCGAGAAGGGATACGCCGAGACCATGTACGGACGGCGCCGCTACCTGCCCGACATCCACTCGCACAACGCCACCGTGCGCGGCTTTGCCGAGCGCAACGCCATCAACGCACCCATACAGGGCTCGGAGGCCGACATCATCAAGCTGGCCATGATACGCATCTGGCAGCGCTTCAAGAAGGAAGGCATCCGCTCCAAGATGATCCTGCAAGTGCACGACGAGCTCAACTTCTCGGTTCTCCCCGAAGAGGCCACACAGGTGGAGCGCATCGTCATGGAGGAAATGCAAGGGGCGGCCACCCTGCAAGTGCCGCTCACGGCCGACGCCGGCTGGGGAGACAATTGGCTCGAAGCCCACTAAACACAGGGCATGCGACAAGACACAACAGAAGATATAACGTAGTCTGCGCTGATATAACACAAGTTATCGTGTAATATATCACAACAAGTTACGTCGCATAGTACGGGTTATCACGTCATATAACACGTCATGATATAACACAGGTTATAACATGACGTGTTTCTGCATACCACAAGATATATTGTACAACACCACGCGATATAGAAACCAAAGTGGCAAAGCCAAAAGAAAAGCCAGATAAAAGCGAAAGGCAAGAAAAAATTAGTAACTTTGCACCTTGTAAATAAAACAAACAGCAAGCCGCGCGGACCGCGCGGCCACCAACAAACGAACAAACTATGGCATTAAAATGTGGTATTGTGGGATTGCCCAACGTGGGAAAGTCCACACTCTTCAACTGCCTCTCGAGCGCCAAGGCGCAGGCAGCCAACTTCCCCTTCTGCACCATCGAGCCCAACCTGGGCGTCATCACCGTGCCCGACGAGCGACTGACCAAGCTCGCCGAGATCGTACATCCGGGACGCATCGTGCCCGCCACATGTGAGATTGTCGACATCGCCGGACTGGTGAAGGGTGCCAGCAAGGGCGAGGGTCTGGGCAACAAGTTCCTGGGCAACATACGCGAGTGCGACGCCATCATACACGTCATCCGCTGCTTCGACGACGACAACGTGGTGCGCGAGGGCGGTGCGCCCGTGGACCCCGCGGCCGACAAGGACATCATCGACACCGAGCTACAGCTCAAGGACCTGGAGACCATCGAGGGCCAACTGGCCAAGCAGGAGAAGATAGCCGCCACGGGCAACAAGGACGCCAAGGTGCTGGTCAACGTGCTCCACGCCTATAAGGAAGTGCTCGACAAGGGACAGAACGCCCGCTCGGTGACCTTCGACGACAAGGACGAGCAGCAGGCCGCCCACGACCTGTTCCTGCTGACCACCAAGCCCGTGCTCTACGTCTGCAACGTAGACGAGGCAAGCGCCAAGGACGGCAACAAGTACAGCAAGCAGATCGAGGAGATTGCCCAGCAGGAGGGCGCCGAGGCCATGGTCATCGCCGCCAAGACCGAGGAGGACATCGCCTCCCTCGACACCTACGAGGACAAGAAGCTCTTCCTCGATGAGCTCGGCCTGGAGGAGAGCGGTGTCAACCGCCTCATCAAGAAGGCCTACCACCTGCTCAACCTGCAGACCTTCATCACCGCCGGCGAGATGGAAGTGAAGGCATGGACCTTCCACAAGGGATGGAAAGCCCCGCAGTGCGCCGGCGTCATCCACACCGACTTCGAGAAGGGCTTCATCCGCGCCGAGGTCATCAAGTATGACGACTACCTGAAGTACAAGACCGAAGCAGCCGTGCGCGAGGCCGGGCAGCTCCACGTCGAGGGCAAGGAGTATGTGGTGCAAGACGGCGACATCATGCACTTCCGCTTCAACGTCTGAGCCCCACAGGGCCAACAACCAACAAGACCATCACACCATGCTTTACATCTATTGGAACCCCAGCGAGATCATCTTCCACATCGGGAGCTTCGGCGTGAGGTGGTACGCCACGTGCTGGCTCATCGGCCTCCTGCTGGGCTATCTGCTCATGCACCGCATCTACCGGGAGGAGAAGATCGCCGAGGAGAAGTTTGATCCCCTGTTCTTCTACATCTTCATCGGCGTGCTGGTGGGTGCCCGGCTGGGCCACTGCCTGTTCTACCAGCCCGACTACTTCCTGTCGTCGGTCGACCACTTCATCGAGATGATCGTGCCCATGCAGCACATGCCCGACGGCTCCTGGCACTACACAGGCTACGCCGGGCTGGCCTCGCACGGCGGCGTGATCGGCATGCTCATCGGCATCTGGCTCTACTGCCGCCGCACGCGTGTGCCGGGCTGGGTGGTGCTCGACAACATGGGCATCTGCTCAGGCATCACCGCCACGTTCATCCGGCTCGGAAACCTCATGAACTCGGAGATCATCGGCAAGGTGACCGACGTGCCATGGGCCTTCGTCTTCGAGCGAGTGGACGGTTACCCGCGCCATCCCGGACAGCTCTATGAGGCGCTGACCTACCTCGTCATCTTCCTGGTCATCCTGACGGTCTACCGCAAGCATCGCGAACGGGTGGGCACCGGCCTCTTCTTCGGCCTCTGCCTGGCGCTCATCTTCACCAGCCGTTTCCTCATCGAGTATACCAAGGACATCCAGGTAGACTTCGAGGCGGGCATGCTCTTCGACATGGGCCAGTTGCTCTCCGTGCCGTTCATCGCCATCGGCCTCTTCTGCATCTTCTGCAAGAGTGGCATGAAGAAGCTCGGCGCCAAGCCCTGGAAACAGGAATAGCAGCGCCTGACAACACACAAATAGGGAAAGCCCCTCAAGGCTTGTCTCCCGCCGGTCCGCAAGACTGCGAACCACAGGAGACAGACCTTGAGGGGCTTTCCGCTTCCCCACCCTACAGGACAACATTGCCTGATAGGTATTTTTCCACCGAAGAGGGCGGACCGAGTGCCAAGACGCTACTGGCTCTTGCCCGTCACGATCTTCTTGATTTCATTGAGCTTGTTGAGCGCCTCGACCGGCGTGAGGTTGTTGATGTCGAGGCCCAGGATCTCATCCCGCACCTGTGAGAGCACGGGATCGTCGAGCTGGAAGATGCTCATCTGCACCCCCTCGCGGCTCTCGGCCAGTTTCTCAGCCGTAGGCTTGCCCGCCGTCCCCACCGAGGCATTGTCGGCCTCAAGCTGTCGCAGGATGACCTGTGCTCGCTTGACGATGCTGCGCGGCATGCCCGCTATCTCGGCCACATGGATGCCGAAGGAGTGCTCGGAACCGCCACGCACCAGCTTGCGCAGGAAGATGACCTTGCCGTCAACCTCCTTCACCGACACATTATAGTTCTTGATGCGCGGGAAGTTTTTCTCCATCTCGTTGAGCTCATGATAGTGTGTGGCGAAGAGCGTGCGTGCACGCGCCTTCGGGTGCTCATGCAGATACTCCACGATGGCCCACGCGATGGAGATGCCGTCGTAGGTGGACGTGCCGCGCCCGAGCTCGTCGAAGAGCACCAGCGAGCGCGGCGACACATTGTTGAGGATGTCAGCGGCCTCCGTCATCTCCACCATGAAGGTCGACTCGCCGAGCGATAGGTTGTCGCTGGCGCCCACCCGGGTGAAGATTTTGTCCACCAAGCCTATTTTGGCACGCTCTGCGGGCACGAAGCACCCTATCTGGGCCAGCAGCACGATGAGTGCCGTCTGGCGCAACAGGGCCGACTTACCGGCCATGTTGGGACCCGTGATCATCATCACCTGCTGCTTCTCCGTGTCAAGGTACACGTCATTGGGCACATAGCGCTCGCCCAGCGGCATCTGCGTCTCGATGACCGGGTGCCGGCCTTGCTGGATGTCGATGACATCGCCATCGTCCACCTCGGGCCTCACATAGAGGTTGTCCTCCGACACCTTGGCAAAGCTCAGGAGACAGTCGATGTGCGCCAGGACATTGGCGTCGATCTGTATCTGCGGGATAAACTCCTGCATGGCCACCACCAGGTCGGAGAACAACCGGGCCTCCAGGTCGAGGATCTTCTCGTCGGCTCCCAGTATCTTCTCCTCATACTCCTTCAGCTCGGGTGTGATGTAGCGTTCGGCCTGTGCGAGCGTCTGCTTGCGTATCCACGTCTCAGGCACCTTGTCCTTGAACGTGTTGCGCACCTCGAGATAGTAGCCGAAGACATTGTTGAAGCCCACCTTGAGCGACGAGATGCCCGTCTTCTCGGCCTCGTCCTGCTGTATTTGCAGCAGGTAGTCCTTGCCGTTGCGCGAGATGGAGCGCAGGTCGTCGAGCTCAGCGCTGTAGCCCGCCGCAATGACGTTGCCCTTGTTGACGAGCAAGGGCGGGTCGGGCTGTACCTCCCTCTCGATGCGGTCTCTCAGGCTCTCACAGAGGTTGAGCTGCTCGCCCAGCCGGTGCAGGCTGTCATTGTTGGCATGGAGGCACGCCGACTTGATGGGCTGCACGGCCATCAGGGCGTGCTTGAGCTGCACCACCTCGCGCGGCGACACCCGCCCGACGGCCACCTTGGAGATGATGCGTTCCAGGTCGCCGATGTGATGCAGCTGCTCATCGACCAGGCGGCGGAAGTCGGGACACTTGAAGAAATAGTCGACCACATCCTGCCGGTCGTTGATCTGCCTGACATCCTTCAGCGGGAAGACCATCCACCGCCGCAGCAGGCGGCCGCCCATGGGTGTCACGGTGCGGTCGACGACGCCAAGCAGCGACGTGCCATCCTCCTGCATGGGCTGCAGAATCTCCAGCGAGCGGATGGTGAACTTGTCGAGGCGGACGTATTTCTCCTCCTCGATACGCTTGAGCGAGGTGATGTGGTTGATGTGCGTGTGCTGGGTGAGCTCCAGGTATTGCATGATGGCTCCGGAGGCGATGATGCCCTCCTTGAGGTAGTCGACGCCAAAGCCCTTGAGGCTCTTGGTGCCGAAATGCTTGAGGAGCTTCTGTCGCGCCGACTGTTCGGTGAACACCCAGTCGTCGAGCTCGAAGACGCAGTAGCGCGTGCCGAAGTAACGTTCGAAGTCGGCCTTCCGGTCGCGGTCGTAGAGCACCTCCTTGGGCGAGAAGTTGCCGAGCAGCTTCTCCACATAATCATAGGAGCCTTGTCCCGTCAGAAACTCACCCGTGGATATGTCGAGGAAACTGATGCCGCAGGCCGTCTTGCCGAAATGGACGGCAGCGAGGAAGTTGTTCTCCTTGTAGTTGAGCACGTTGTCGCTCATGGCCACGCCCGGCGTGACCAGTTCGGTGATGCCGCGCTTCACCATCTTGTCCATCTCCGAGAGGCCCTTCTTGCCCTTGATGGCCTCCCGTTTCTTCTTCGGGTCCTCCAGCTGGTCGCAGATGGCCACCCGCTTGCCTGCGCGGATGAGCTTGGGCAGATAGGTGTCGAGGGCGTGATGGGGGAATCCGGCCATCTCCGCGCCCACCGAGGCACCGTTGTTTCGTTTGGTGAGCGTGATGCCCAGGATGCGCGAAGCCTCAATGGCGTCTTCGCAGTAGGTCTCATAGAAGTCGCCACAGCGGAAGAGCATGAGGGCGTCGGGGTTCTTCGCCTTGAGCGAGAAGAACTGCCGCATCATGGGCGTCAAGCCCTTATCTTTGGTTGTTGACATAGTGTGTGTTGATTTATAGGTGGGTTCTATCAATCAGCTTTGTCAGATTCTGAGGTTCTTTTCGAGGTCAGAGCGTCAGCGAGTGAGGAACGCGCGGGCTATACGACCGGACGAGGTGGCGGCCTGAGCCGAAAAGAGACCAAAAGATGGCAAAACGTAACCCATCATCATTCATGTTTGTTAGTGGTGGTAATGGATAGAACCCACCTCTAATCTTTCTTGACCAAGGCACCGAGGCCCGACAACAAGGCCCGTGCCAAGGGGTTGTTGTCGATGTTGTCGGCCGCAGGCTCCGCGGGACTGTCCTCCACGAAGTCGAGCTTGCGCGGGTCACGCTCTACCACCTTGTAGCAGGAACGGCCATGGATGCGGCTGCGCACGAAGCCTGCCTCCTGCAAGGCGAAGCCCACGTCCTGGTTGACGTGCTCGCCCGGCGTCCAATAAGGGTACTCCTTCATGAGGCGGTCGATGATGGCATCGATGTAGGTGGCCTTGACGCGCTTGCCGCGCGGCGGCTGGGCAAAGAGTGTGCGGATCATCTTCACCAGGTTGTCGGCCTCCTGGAACGGTGCGTTCTGCACGGCCATGCGCTCGCGCTCGGCGTCGGTGAGCTCGTAGTCGGCACCATCGTCGAGCTCGTCCCTCAGCTGCGCGTAGAGCTGCTCATAGGGGATGGGCTTCTCGAGATTGATGGTGTGCTCGGCCTCCACACACACCAGGCGGGCCGCTCCCGCGGCGTCGGTCATGGGATGGAGGTTGCCCGTGGTGGCAATGAAGGCCGCCATGCCGCGGCGTGGCAGGCGCGTCACGCCGTAGGGGGTGCGGAAGACGGGTGTTGAGCGCGACAGGAGATAGCGCACGGCAGGGGCCTGGTCGGTGTTCTCCTGGTAAAACTCATCGATGCACAGGAGCAGGTTGCCGACCACCAGCTGGTGCACCTCGGCCGTCGACCGGAGCTTGATCTGGTCGGTATAGTAGCGGCGGAGAGAGGGAGGCAACAGCAGGCCGCAAAACGAAGTCTTGCCAAAGCCAAACTGTCCGACGATGACCGGCACGATGATGTCACGGTGCTCCACCTCCCTACCCGTCCATCGGGCCACCATCTGCAGCATCCACTTATGGAAGAGCGTCACCCAGTCGGCATTGGAAGTGATGATGCGGTTGGCGAGGTCGGCCACGCGGTCGGTGCCGTCCCAGCTGTCGAGACTGTCGAGCCACGCCTCCGCCGGGTTCCAGTCGGTGACGAGGGTGGAGTGGGCAAAGCGCTCAAGCGTCTCGTCGGAGACCTCCACGCCCTCTCGAGCAGCCTCCAGGATGATCGTGTTGCGTGCCTCAGGGCTCAGCGGCCGGTAGTCGTCAGTGCCTTGCGGAGCATATAGCGTCTCGCCCGTCAGCACATTGCGGCGCAGCGAGCAACGTCTTTGCAGATAAGTTAGTGCATCCATGCGTTTATGGGGTTTTCGTGCAAAGTTAGCAAAAAAGCAAGAAATCCAAAAGGCTTTAGGGCGCAATTTCTTGTCAATTGCACCCTAAAGAAACAAAAAAGAGGGATTTCTTCCGTCCTGCTCCCATCTTGAAGGCGTACCGTAAATTCCGGAAGGGCCATTTTTTCGCTTGCATGGCCTGAAAGGCCAAAAGTACTTTGCCCAAGGCAAGCGAAGCGACACCCTGGGTAAGAAGGCTCGCATGGGGCCCCAGCCCGATAGGGCTTTCCCCCTCTGTCATGAGCAACACGCGCATGCGGCAAAGTCAAGAGCAACACGCGCATGGAACAAAAATCAGGAGCAACACGCGCATGGAACAAAAACCAGGAGCAACACGAGCATGTGTCACTGTTTCAACATTGTTCTGAAAGCGTATTTTGACTATGCCATAAATGAAGGAACCTGGTACAAGGGAAAAAGGAGGATATGCATGATTGCGGATTTCACCCACATTTCTTTCAAACCACAGGCAAAGGGTACCGCTATCGTTGTCATGATTTTTGGTCGAAAAGTTTGTCGTGGACGACCGATGAAATAGAACGCGAAAATGGCGTTTTTTGTCGGTCGCGACGCGATTTGCGTGGGGTAATTTTGCGATAAAGGGTGTTTTATGTTGCGATATACCCTTTATCGCGATGCGATTAAGCGTTAATCGCGTCATGATAAAGGGTATATTGCAACACGATAAAGGGTATTCTTTGATGAAAAGTATTTACTTTTTAGGGTAAATAAATTCCTAAATTTTACAAACACCTAATTATCAACCGATTACAAAAAGTGCCGAAAATTCGCGTATTTCCGCCAAAATATTTTGAAGTTGAATATAACGCCTGTTTTTTTATATACATTGTCCGCTTTCTTCCAATCCGCCCCTTGTCACTCCTCGGTGAAGAGCACCTGCACCAGCGTCTGTCCGACAGCCTTGAGTGTGGCAGCGTCGATGTGCTGCATGTCATCGGCCAGCGTGTGCCAGGTGGGCCCGAAGGAGCTCTGCTCACAGTCGGGATAATAGGGTATGATGTCTATGCAGGGGATGTTGGCCACCTGGTTGACGGGGATGTGGTCGTCGGTGATCATGCCACCGGCATTCTTGGGGAAGAAAGAGCCGTAACCGGCCTGTCGGGCGGCGCGCCACACCTTCTTCACGATGTCGGGGGCATACTGCAGCGACATGCCCTCCTGGTAGAAGCGTGCGCCCTGTCCGCCCACCATGTCACAGAGGATGGCATAGCGCGGCGCATAGTCTTGCGGCTTGTTGGCAGCCCAGTGTTGCGCGCCAAGCGCCCACGAGTTGCCGTCGTCGGTGAGATTGCTCCACTGGGGCGTTCCCCAGTCCTCCGCGTCGAAACACACGAAGTCTACTCCCAGTGTGCCGGAAGCCATGAGCGTCTGGGCCGCTTCCTTGGCCTTGGAAGGCGTGTGCAGGCCCAGCAGGCGCGCCAGCTCCAGCATGACCGCCACGCCGCTGGCAGCATCGTTGGCGGCAAGGATAGGCTTGTGCCAGTTGGTGCTGTCGGGATCGTTGTCGGCCCAGGGACGCGAGTCCCAGTGAGCGCAGATCATGATGCGTGTGGTGGCCTTGGGATTCCAGCGGGCGATGATGTTGGTACTCTTCAGCAGCGTGCCGTCATATCCCTTGAGGTCGGCCTGCTGGCGGGTCACCTCGCAACCATACTGCTCAAACTTCGAGACGATCCACTCGGCACACTTCTCGTGCCCCACAGAGTTCATGTCGCGCGGCCCGAAGGCACACTGGGCCTGCGTGAAGGCATAGGCCGAGTCGGCATTGAAGGTCGGTCCGACGGGGTCAACCTTTTCCACCTCATCGGTTTCCTCGGTCTCATCCGTCCCCTGCGAGGCCAAGGGACCTGCCAGGAAGAGCCAAGCCACGATGGCACAGACAATAGCTATCACAATAATCAGGATTGATTTTTTCTTCATTGTTGGTTGTTTTTAGCGGCTTGCACTTGCGCCATGACCCGGAGCCAGTTGCCGCCCCATATCTTGGTGATGTCTCGCTCGCTGTAATGGCGCAACAGGAGGTGTCGCGTGAAGTTGATGAGCTCGGACGCGTCGGCGCAGCCCCGCACGGTGCCGTCGCCGTCGAAGTCGGTGCCGATGCCCACATGGTCTATGCCCATGACATCGATGGCATGCTCCAGGTGGCGGATGGCATCGAGGATGGTGGCCTCTGGCGTATCCTTGCAGAGGAAGCCGTGGTAGAGCGTGATGTGGGCCACGCCGCCCTTCTTGGCCAAGGCGCGCATCTGGTCGTCGGTGAGGTTGCGCGGCACATCGCACAAGGCCCGCGAGTTGCTGTGGGAGCAGACGATGGGCGTGCGGCTGATGTCGAGCGCATCGTAGAATGATTTCTCCGCCGCATGGCTGAGGTCGACCATGATGCCCTCGTCGTTCATGCGCCTGATGACTTTCTCGCCGAAGGAGGACACGCCATTGTGGGTGTTGCAACCGCGTGCGCTGTCGCAGATGTCGTTGTCGCCGTTGTGGCAGAGGGTGATGTAGACCACGCCTCGCTGGGCGAAATGGCGCACGCACGCCAAGTCGTGGTTGAGGGCCAGTCCGTTCTCGATGCCAAACATGATGGAGCGGCGCCCCTTGCGCTTGTCCTCATAGAGGTCGGCGGGGGTGCGGGCGATGCTGATGTAGTCGCTGTTGTCGGCCACGATGCGCTCAAGCTTGTCGAAGATGAGGTCGGCATACTGCGTGGGCGACAACCGGGTGCCAAGCGATGCCAGGTCGGGGTTGTGGCGGATGATTCCCGCGATGTCAACCTTCTGCGAGAACTGCTCGCCTATCTTAGGTTGCGGCAGGTAGGCCGCCATGATGACGGCGTCTTGCCGCCCGTCGGTCATCTTGTGGAGGTCATAGAGTATGCGGGGGTCGCGCTGGCTGAACGCCACCCCCTGCGGGAAGAACATCGGAGTGTCGCAATGGGTGTCGAGGGTCAGCGTGCGTTCGTGCACCTGCTTGGCCCGCCAGAAGAGGTTGGCTTCCCTCACCAGCCAGCTGAAGATGGGCAGCCCGTCGTCGCCGAGCCACTCGGGATGCCACTGCACGCCCATGATGGGCTTCATCTCGGTGCTCTCCATGGCCTCGACGACACCGTCGGGCGCCGTGGCCGCCACACGGAAGCGCGGTCCCGTCTGGCTCACGGCCTGGTGATGGAAACTGTTGACAAAGAGGGTGGGCGTCGCCTGCTTCGCCTGACCATAGAGCGAGGCGAGGATGGAGCCGGCCTGCAGGGTCACCGCATGGGTGGGCAGGGAGCGGTCGGCGTCTTGCGAATGCTTGACGGACGCGCTACCCGTGGCGGGCAGCTCGCTGATGTCCTGGGCCACACCGCCTCCCAGGGCGATGGCCAATGTCTGCAAGCCGCGACAGATGCCCAGCATGGGTATCTGGCGGTTGAAGGCCAACTGCGTGATGAGCAACTCAGGCAGGTCGCGCGTGGCGTTGATGCCGTGCAGCCGCGGCGACGGCTGCTGGCCGGCCCAAAGGGGATTGTGGTCGCCACCGCCGGTGAGCAAGAGGGCGTCGATGTGGTCGAGTGTGTTGATGATCACATCCTTGTCGGCCACTGGCGGGATGATGACGGGTATGCCCCCAGCGCGCACCACCTGCATGTAATAACGGTCGCGCACGGCGGCATCGCCGTCAGTGTAGTTGGCGGTGATGCCGACAACGGGCCGATGGATACTCTCGGGATAAGTCGCATACACCTCACGGAGATGCGACTCCAAATGAAATGTCTCCATGGTGAATGCCAAATGGGTGGTTTACTCGTCGAAGGGAACGGGGATCTCGCGCTTGATGCTCTGCTCCAGGGAGATGAGCGTCTCGGTGGAAACCACGCCGGGGATGGTCTGCAACTGGTTGTTGAGCAGGTCCATGAGCTGCTCGTTGTCACGGGCGTAGAGCTTCAGGAGCATGGTATAGGAGCCTGTGGTGAAGTGGCACTCCACAATCTCAGGGATGTTGACCAGTCGCTTTACCACATCCTTATACATCGATCCGCGCTCGAGGTTGAGCCCCACATAGGTGCAGGTGCTGTAGCCAAGGCTCTTCGGGTTGACATCGAAGCCGCTGCCGGTGATGACACCGCCCTCCACGAGATGCTGCACGCGCTGATGAATGGCCGCGCGTGAGACGCCACACTCTGCTGCCACATCCTTGAAGGGAATACGGGCGTTCTTTGAGAGTATTGACAGTATTTTCTTGTCTAAGTTGTCAATTTTGTCCATAGTCATTTGCTTTCATAAAGTTTTTTCCAATGAGCAAAAGTAGACAATTTTATTGACACCAACAACAAAAATGCACGATTATTTTGCAATAATCGTGCATTTTGTTATAAAGCGGGCGTTTTCGCTTGTTATTTCTTGCGCTTTGTGGTCTTCTTGGCCGGAGTGGTGGTGGCTGCGGGCTTAGCCTCGGGCTCGATGCCCACCAGCTCGACGGTGAAGATCAGTGTGGAATAAGGCTTGATGGAACCGGCCTGGCGCTCGCCGTAGGCCAGCTCCTGCGGGATGTAGATCTCCCACTTGCTGCCCACCTTCATGCTGGTCAGCGCCTCCGTCCATCCCTTGATGACCTGGTCGCAACGGAACTTGTCGGTCTTGGCGCTGCCATGGCGTGAGGTGGCGTCGAAGACGTTGCCGTCGATGGTCTTGCCCTCATAGACGACCTCCACGGTCTGTGTCTTCTCGGGCTTGGCTCCCGTGCCTTCCTTGATGACCTTGTACTGCAGGCCTGAGGGCAGGGTCACCACGCCGGGCTTGGAGGCGTTGTCCTTCAGCCACACGGCGTTGAGCTCCTTGTAGGCCTCGTTCTTGGCTTTCTGGGCGGCCATCACGCGGTTCTGCACCAGCATGTTGGCGGCCTCAACCTTGAAGAGGGTGGTGTCGTTCATGACGCCGGCCAGGAAACCCTCATGGAAGAGGGCTGCCTCGATGGAGTCGTTGGACCCTTCCAGGTTGCGCGACACGCCCGGCAGGATTTGGTTCTTGGCCTGCTCGGCGATGCTGGCGCCGGCGCTGTAGGCCACGAAGGCGGGATCCTTGGCCTTGGCGATGGCCTCACGATAGCCGCGCACGAAGTCGGCCATGTAGGCTGTGTCGACGTGCAAACGCTCCTGCAAGTACATCTGCAGGCCCTGTGTGGCTGCAAGGCCAGCGGCATAGCTCACCGTGTCTGACGAGGTGCGCACCTGGACGGCAGGCTTGCAGCAGGTCATGACGGTGTCGGTCTGCGCCTTTTTCTTCTTGTCCTTCTTGCCGGCCACAGCAGTGCTGAACGTGGCGCTGGCCACGATGGCCAGTGCCAACAACAATATCTTCTTCATGATGTCTATCCTTTCTTATGTGTTTACTTGCCGACCTTCACCAGCTCAATCTTGAAGATAAGCGTGGAGAAAGGCTTGATGGCACCAGCCTGACGCTCCTTGTAACCTAAGTTCTGGGGAATGTAGACCTCCCACACGGAGCCCTGGGGCATGTGGGTCAGTGCCTCGGTCCAGCCGGGGATGAACTGCTTGGGCTGGATGGTCACGGCACCGTTGCCGTTGGTGTACGAGCTCTCGAAGACCTTGCCGTCGATGGTGCGGCCCTCATAGTTGACGGTCACCGTGGTGGTGTCGGTGGGGATGGGGCCGTTGCCTTCCTTGATGACCTTATACTGCAAGCCTGAGGGCAGGGTCACCACACCGGGCTTCTTCTTGTTGGCAGCGAGGAACTTCTCGCCAGCCACCTTGTTGGGGCCAAACTCCTTCATCATCGTGGCGGTCTTGATGGCCTCCATCTTGGTCTGGGCCACCTCCTGGGCGGTCTCGGGCGTCATCAGTCCGGGCTTGCCGTAGACACCTGTGATGAAGGCGGCGAGCAGGTTCTTCAGCGAGATGGTCTTGGTGCTGTCGGCACCGAAGGCCTCGTGGTTCACGCTCTTCACCAGCTGGGTGGAGAGGCCCTGGCCGACCTGCAGACCCATGATATAGGCAGCCTTCTTCTTGTCGTCGCCTGCGTTGACACCCTCATTGATGCCCTTCACAAACTCGTCGATGTAGGCTGTGTCGATGCCTGCCTGGCCCGACTGGATGACCTGGTGGATATACTGTGACTGGAGCATACCGATGGCGTAGCTCAATGAGTCGACATCGCTCTTCAGGTCTGCCTTAGGGGTGGAGTTGCCACAGGCCGAGAGGGCTGCGGCGGCGATAGCCATAATGGCTAATGATTTCAAGTTTTTCATTTTGTTGTATTTGTTTTTTCTGAATTTCTATTGTTTGGGGCACGCGTTTGACCGTGCCGCCGATCACTTCACCTTCACCAGCTCGACATCGAAGATGAGTGTGGCGAAAGGCGGAATGCTCTGGCCTGCGCCGCGCTCGCCATAAGCCAACTGATAGGGGATGAAGAAGCGATACTTGGCACCCTCCTGCATGAGCTGCAAGCCCTCGGTCCAGCCCTTGATGACCTGGTTGAGGCCAAATGTGGCGGTCTCGCCGCGACGGTAGCTGCTGTCGAACACCTGTCCGTTGATGAGTGTGCCCTCATAGTGGCACTCCACCTGGTCGGTGGCTGACGGCTTGCGGCCATCACCCTCGCGCAGCACCTGGTACTGCAGTCCTGAAGGCAGTGTCACCACACCGTCCTTCTTGGCGTTCTCGGCCAGGAACGCCTCGCCCTCCTGCTTGGCGGCGCCTGCCTGCTCCTCGGCCTTCTTCTGGAAGAAGCTCTCGACGGCGGCTTGGGCCTCCGCGTCGGTGAGCGTGGCCTTGGAGGCAAACACGTCCTTGATGGCCTGTGCGAAATCGTCAACGTTCACTTCGGCGGCGTTCATCTGCTGCAGCTGACGCCCGATGCTCATACCAAGAGCATAACTTACTTTATCCATTCTTCTGATAATATTTTTATAAATAATGCACAAAGTTACTATTTTTAATTGTTAGGAGAACCATTATAATCGAAAAATTACTATTTTTGTGCAATAATAACGTTTAATAACCCATTATGACTATGAAGAAGAAAGTGGTTTTTCTGACAGGTGCGGGAATGTCTGTGGAGAGTGGCTTCAAGACCTTCCGAGGCAACGACGGACTGTGGGAGAATTATCCCGTGGAGCAAGTGGCGTCGCACGAGGGCTGGGAGGCCAACCCCACCCTGGTCACCAATTTCTACAACATGCTCAGACGAAAGTTGTGGGACGCACAGCCCAACGAGGGGCATCGGCTCGTGGCAGAGATGGAGCGTGACTATGACGTGAGCGTGCTCACGCAAAACGTGGACAACCTACACGAGAAGGCGGGTAGCACGCACGTCATCCACCTGCACGGCGAACTGACCAAGGTGTGCTCAAGCCGCAATCCCTATGACGAGCGATACATCCGGGAGCTCACGCCCGAGCACAGCGATGTCGCTCCTGGCTCCAAGGCTGGCGACGGATCACTGCTGCGCCCGTTCATCGTGTTCTTCGGCGAGAGTGTGCCCATGCTCAACCCGGCGGCGCGCGAAGCGGAGCAGGCTGACGTGTTCGTCATCATCGGCTCGTCACTCAATGTCTATCCCGCAGCGGGACTGGTGCAGTACACCAAACCCGACTGCCCCATCTACCTCATCGACCCCAACGCCGTGAACTTGGACGGTTCGCGCAACATCACTCATATAAAGAAAGGTGCCTCGGAGGGCATGCGCCAACTGGTGGAACTGCTGAAGCCGTAAGCGGGCACCCTAACAAGAGGCGACGAAAGGAAACCGCCGCCTCTTGACGGGGCATCTGCCGCCTTGACACAAGACTTCCATCGGCAGGACAAGGAACTTGTCTATCGTTTCGCCACCAGGAAAGTAGGTAAAAAGACATGTTCCACATTCGGAAGATTCATTACATATTGCTGAAAAAACAATAGAAGATGGAAGCCTGAACCAACAAGATGAACGGGAAGGGAAAAACAATGCCAAAAGAAAGGGTGCAACGCATCATTAGTTGCTACCAAAAACATTCGGGGTTAACTCCGCGGAAACAAGTCAGAGAAGAGCCAAAGAAGGCCGCTTGACGTGTCTTTCCGCCACAAAACCACTAAAATCCGCCCTTCGACTGACAAAGGAAGAGCCGCAACAACACAAATCGCGCCTTGAAGGCCAGCATAAGGCCGTCACAAGACTGAAATGAATGAAAAAAGGGCTAAATGAGACTTTAATTATATGTTTTGCAAAGTCAGAGTTGTCACTTTTTTGTCGCACTTCCGGTTTTCCCTAATCCGTAGCACACTTTTATCCTACGGATAATCGGCTATTCATCGGATTTTATCTAACTTTGCGTTCAAATCAATAACCAACAATATGAAAAAGACTATCCTAACCGCGCTCATCCTGGCGGCAGCCCTGTCAGCAAACGCCCAGAAGCGCGCATTCACCGTGGAGGACGTCTACCGCGTACAATATGTGTCATCGCCTTCCGTATCGGCCAACGGCACACTCGCCTACTCCACCAGCCGCTCGGACCTGAAGGCCCAGCGCTCAATGAGCAATGTCTATGTCGTGAAGCCTGGAAGCAAGGGTGAACCGACAGCAGTGACCAACAACGACAAGAGCTATGCGCCACAGTGGTCGCAGGATGGCAAAAGCCTCTACTATTGCTCCTCGGTGAACGGAGCCACACAACTGTTCAAATTTACTGACGGAAAAGCCACTCAAGTCACCGACTATGCGCTCGGCGTGCAAAACCCCGTGGTGTCGCCCGACGGACGCCTCGTGGCCTTCGCCGCTGAGGTCTATCCGGAGATAGGTGGCGCTGACGGACAGGCCAACAAAGACGCCATGGACAAACGAGCCAAGAACCCCATACAGGCACACATGGCAGACAAGCTTCTCTTCCGCCACTGGACGGAGTACAATGACGGGCGCTACTGGCACATCATCATCTACAACACGGAGACCAAGACCTATACCGATGTTACGCCAGGACAATTCCACAGTCCGGTGTTCTCACCCAGCGGTCCCTCGGGTTACGTGTTCTCTCCCGACTCCAAAGAGATTTGCTACCTGAGCAACCATGACGACCACCCGGAGGCATCCACCAACTGCGACCTATGGACCGTCAGCGTCACGGGAGGCGAGGCCCACAACCTTACCGCCGACAACAAGGCTTGGGACGGCAGCCCGCAATACAGCCCAGACGGACGATGGATCGCCTACCGCTTCCAGCGCACACCGAGTTATGAGAGTGACCGCTTCGTGCTCGGCCTCATCAACCGCCAGACGGGAGAGAAGCGCGTACTGACAGAAAGCTACGACAACTGGGTCGACGACTACAAGTGGGCTGCCGACTCCAAGAGCATCTACTTCCTTGGCGAGGAACGTGGATACCAACCCCTCTACCAGGTGAGACTCAAGGACGGACGCCTCAGCAAGCTCATCGCTGACCGCGCCATCGGCAGCTTTGAGCCAGACGGCAAGGGCGGCTTCTACTACACCTACTCCACCACCGGCAAGCCTGTGGCCCTCTACCACACTGCCACACCCGGAAAGACGGGAGCACGCTTCACAGAGAAGCAGGTCACGCACCTCAACGACCAGATGGAGGCCGAGGTCGACATCCGGCCCTCGGAGGCCCACTGGGTCATCGGCGCCGACGGCGACAGCGTGGAATACTTTATCGTGAAGCCACACGACTTCGACCCGAACAAGCGCTACCCGCTGGTCATCAACGTGCACGGAGGCCCACAGATGCAGTGGATGGACTCCTTCCGACCCGACTGGCAGGTGTTCCCCGGAGCCGGATATGTCGTGGCCTACCCCAACCCACACGGATCAACTGGCTATGGGCAGAAGTTCTGCCGCGCCATCAGCGGATCGTGGGGCGGACGACCCTTTGAGGACGTGATGAAGGTGACCGACCAACTCGCACAGCTCCACTACGTCGACTCCACACGCATGGGAGCCATGGGATGGTCCTACGGTGGCTACTTCATGAACTGGCTACAGGGACACACCAAGCGCTTCCGCTGTCTTGCCTCGATGATGGGCCTCTTCGACCTGCGCTCCATGTGGGGCACCACCGAGGAGCTATGGTTCCCCAACTTCGACCTGGAGGGACAACCCTGGAACTCCAACCTCTACAAGAAATGGAGCCCGTCGGAATATGTGAAAAACTTCGCCACACCAACGCTCATCATCACTGGCGAGAGAGACTACCGCGTATCCTACAACCAGTCGCTCCAATACTTCACCACCTTGCAGACGCTTGGTATCCCCTCACGGCTCATCGTCTTCGAGAACGACGGTCACTGGCCCTCAAGCCTGCGCTCCATGCCACTCTACTACAATGCACACCTCGAGTGGTTCCACAAGTATCTCGGTGGCGCACCCGCTCCCTGGAAGAGCGAGAAGATGGTGCAAAGCGGCATCGAATGGTAAGCCGACTGAAAAAAGACGCCTCAACATGGAGCGCCATCAGATAATTTAATGTATCTTTGCATATCACCATTTAAGTCGCATTGATATGGCTAAATACCCCTCATGGCAAGACGAATATTGGCTCATGCTCATGCAGCTCTACCTGAAACGGCCGCAGGGCGTGAAGCCTATCTACAGTAGAGCTCTCGTAGACCTTGCGCTGGAACTGCACTTTCCGCCCGACTACCTGTACCGCAAGATGTTCAAGTTGAGGCAGATCGATACGCCCAACCTGCAACGCCTGTGGGACACCTACGCCGACAACCCGCGACGGTTGTCGCGTGAGGTGAAACTCCTCAAGCGCATGAACGGCTTCGGCGCGGCAGGCGAGTTCTATGCAGGAGTGGCCATCAATGAGTCGTGGGAGAAAGACTTCAAGCCTATCGACGGATTGGCGGACAAGCGCATCACGCCTGCCCTGCTCATCCTAACGCTCGACCTCTACTTCCGCCTGACACCCAACACCATGGTGGCAGAGACACCTGAGATTGCAGAACTGGCCAAGCTCACCAAGGTCAAGCCCGACGACATGGTGACCATCATGAGGGCATACCAAGCCGTCGATCCCTATCTCACCAGTGAGAGTCCCGTCTCCCCCACCCTGCTCGGCGCCTGCGAGGAGGTGTGGAAGCGGTTCGGCAACGAAGATCCGCAAAAGATTGCCGCCACTGCGGCACAACTCAAAGAATACTGGAAATAACGAATGGCACAGAAACTCATACAAACCCAAGCGCAGACCCAGACCCAGCAGCAACGTCTCTCACAACAACAGATGTTGCAGGTGAAGTTGCTGGAGATGCCCCTGGCGGAACTCGAGCAGAACATAGCCATAGAACTCGACGACAACCCGGCGCTGGAGGAGCGGCGCGACGACCTCGACGATCCGCACACGGGAGCCGACACGCCCGCCGATGACCTGCACGAGACTTCGCCCGACGACACGCCCGACAGTGCCGACGACGGCATCTCCGACCCCGCCATGGCTGACGACAACTATGAGCGGAAGAGCGAGCGGGAGGAACGGGAGGAAGCACTCGACAACGCACTCGCCAACCTGGGCAGCGACGACGAGATGCCACAAGTTGACCATTACGCCACATCGGCGGACAACGACAACGCCGATTACGAGGAGATGGTGTGGGGCGACACCACATCCTTCTACGACAAGCTCAAGGAACAGATGGGATTGCTCGAGCTGACCGACCAGCAACAGGAAATCATGGAATATCTCATCGGATCGCTCGACGACGACGGGATATTGCGTAAACCACTGGATGATATAGCCGACGAACTCGCCATCTACCATGGCATCGACGTCACGGAGCAAGACGTGGAGCACGTGCTGAGGCTCCTCCAGCGGTTTGATCCCGCCGGCATCGGAGCCCGCTCCCTGCAAGAGTGCTTGCTCCTGCAGGTGCAACGGCGACCTGCAGGCAAGCTCAAGGATCTCATGACACGTGTCCTGGCCAACCACTACGAGGACTTCATCAAGAAGCACTGGGACAAGATCGCCTCATCGCTCGACATCACCCAGGAGCAGGCTGACACCGTCCACCAGGAAATCCTCAAGCTCAACCCCAAGCCTGGCGCTGCCCTCGGCGAGACCATGGGGCGCAACACACAGCAGATCACGCCCGACTTCATCGTCGACACCGACGACGAAGGACACGTCACCTTCACCATCAACCATGGACGCGTGCCAGAGCTGAAGGTGTCGGCCGACTTCGCAAGCATGGTCGAGCACTACAAGAGCAACAAGCAGAAGATGACGCGCACCGACAAGGAGGCGCTGCTCTACGCCAAGGAGAAGGTGGAGAAGGCGCAAGGCTACATCGAAGCCATACGCCAACGCCAGCACACACTGTACGTCACGATGAAAGCCATCATCAATTGGCAGATGAAGTTCTTCCAGGATGGCGACGAGGCCGACCTCAAGCCGATGATCCTCAAGGACATCGCCGAGAAGACCGGCCTTGACATCTCCACCATCAGCCGCGTCAGCAACCAGAAGTATGCGCAGACGCGCTGGGGAACGTTCCGCCTCCGCTTCTTCTTCACCGACGGCTACGTCACCAAGGACGGAGAAGAGATGTCGACACGAAAGATCAAGCTCGCCCTCAAAGACCTCATCGATCACGAGGACAAGCGGAAGCCCCTCTCTGACGACGTGTTGGCCCAGGAAATGAAGAAACGGGGATTTCCCGTGGCACGGCGCACCATCGCCAAGTACCGCGAGCAGCTCCACTTGCCTGTGGCACGGCTGCGCAAGGTATGACGCACGCCCCACAGACAATCCTTACCCAAGCACACATGAAAGAAAAAAACATCATATTGGCAGCACGAGTGATGAGCATGGTCTTCACCCCTTTCTACCTGCCCATCGCAGGATTGCTGGCATTGTTTATCTTCAGCTACATGAGTTTGCTGCCCACCGCCTACAAGCTGACGGTGCTCACCATGGTCTATCTCTTCACCATCCTGTTGCCGACGGTGCTCATCCACCTCTATCGGCGCTACCAGGGATGGACCTCCTCGGAGATGGCACAGAAGGAACGGCGCATGGTGCCTTACATCATCGCCATCCTCTGCTACTTCATCTGTTATTACCTCATGAGTCTGGTCCGCATCCCGCAGTTCATGGCCAACATCCTGGTGGCGGCCCTGGTCATACAGATCGCGTGCGCCATCATCAACGTATGGTGGAAAATCTCCACCCACAGCGCAGCCATCGGTGGCTTCGAGGGGGCGCTCGTGGCCTTCTCCATCCTCTTCACCTTCAACCCGATGGGATGGTTCTGCTTCATCCTCATCATCGCCGGCATGGTGGGGTCAAGCCGCATGGTGCTCCGCCAGCACACGCTCTCGCAAGTCATCGCAGGCTTCCTCGTGGGCATGTTCCTCGGCTTCTGGGCCATCATCTGACGGAAACAGGGAAGGCGCACACAACCAGACAACACTACCTGGCGACGCATGGCAATCGCCGACAAACCAACACATCACTTAGCAAGACAACAAAACAACACATATCATGAAACCATTAGTCAGTATCATCATGGGGTCTACAAGCGACCTTCCTGTCATGGAGAAAGCTTGCAAATGGCTGGAAGAGCAAGAAATTCCCTTTGAGATGAATGCCCTCTCAGCCCACCGCACACCCGACGCCGTGGAGCAGTTTGCCAAAGGTGCGAAAGCGCGCGGCGTGAAAGTCATCATCGCCGGAGCTGGCATGGCAGCCGCCCTGCCGGGCGTCATCGCCGCCTCCACACCGCTGCCCGTCATCGGTGTGCCCATCAAGGGCATGCTCGACGGCCTCGACGCCATGCTCTCCATCATCCAGATGCCGCCGGGAATCCCCGTGGCCACCGTCGGCGTGAACGGCGCGCAGAACGCTGCCATCCTCGCTGCAGAGATGATGGCCCTGGGCGACGATGCCATAGCCGCCAAGGTCGACGCATGGAAGGCCGGACTGGGCAAGAAGATAGAGAAGGCCAACAAGGACTTGTCGGAAATCAAGGACTATAAGTTTAAGTGTTAGACCCTACCCTATCAACATGGATTTATTCAACTATCATAGGCGCGAGACGACAGTGGCTCACGTGGGCAGGCTCGACATGGGCGGCGAAAACCCCATCCGCATCCAGTCGATGACCACCACCAGCACCGATGACACCGAAGGCTCGGTGGCGCAATCGGAGCGCATCATCAAGGCGGGCGGCGAGCTGGTGCGCCTCACCACGCAAGGCATCCGCGAGGCGGAGAACCTCAAGAACATACAGGCGGGCATCCGCCGCGACGGCTTCAGCACACCGCTCTGCGCTGATGTCCACTTCAATCCCAACGTGGCTGACGTCGCGGCACGCATCGCCGAGAAGGTGCGCGTGAACCCGGGAAACTATGTGGACCCGGCACGCAAGTTCGTCAAGCGCGAATACACCGATGAGGAGTATGCGCAGGAGCTGCAGAAGATAGAGGACCGCTTTGTGCCCTTCCTCAACATCTGCAAGGAGCACCACACCGCCATCCGCATCGGTGTGAACCACGGTTCGCTCTCTGACCGCATCCGCAACCGCTATGGCGACACGCCCGAGGGCATCGTGGAGAGCTGCATGGAGTTTCTGCGCATCTGCAAGCGTGAGCATTTCGACGATGTGGTCATCTCCATCAAGGCCAGCAACACGGTGGTCATGGTGCGCTCGGTACGCCTCCTGGTTGACACCATGACCCGCGAGGGAATGAGCTATCCGCTCCACTTGGGCGTCACCGAGGCTGGTGAAGGCGAGGACGGACGCATCAAGAGTGCCGTGGGCATCGGCGCACTGCTGGCCGACGGCATCGGCGACACCATCCGCGTGTCGCTCTCCGAGGAGCCTGAGGCTGAGATTCCCGTGGCTCGTCACTTGGTGGACTACATCGGCCGAAAGGCTGGGCACATACTCATCCCGGGCGAAGCCTACGACGGTTTCGACTGGCTTCACCCCACCAGGCGCACCACCCGGGCGGTAGGCAACATCGGTGGAAGCCATGTGCCTGTGGTCATCACGTCGCAAGCAAGCGCCGCACAAGGCTCCAAGAAGCCTCTGCCAGCGGAAGAAGAGGTCAAGTCAGACTATGTCTACACAGGCTCTGAAGCGCCAACAGACTGTCTCCACAACTATATCACGGACTATAACGTCTATGCGGAGCTGACCCATGGCGGCACTCAGCCCTACGAACCCAAGGGCGAAGGAACAGGGGCCGCACGCCTCTGCCCCATCTTCCCCGTGACGGCCATGCCCTTCCTCGGCATGATCCAGGCTCCCGTGAAGTTCCTGGTGCTGCAGTTTGGCACGCCCAGCGACGAATATCTGGCTTGCCTCAAGGCCCATCCCGAGGTCGTCGTGGTGTGCACCAGTCACCACCAGAACCGCCTGGGCGACCAGCGCGCGCTGGTCCACGAGATGATGGGCGCCGGCGTGAACAACCCTGTGGTGTTCGCACAGATGTACCAGCTCAACGACAAGGACGAGTTCCAACTGGAGGCGGCGGCCGACATGGGCGCGCTGATGATGGACGGACTGACCGATGGCCTTTGGCTGATGAACGACGGGAGCATCGCCCAGACGGACATCGACGACACGGCCTTCGGCATCCTGCAAGCCGCACGCCTGCGCACCACAAAGACCGAATACATCTCTTGTCCGGGCTGTGGCCGCACGCTCTACGACCTGCGCGAGACCATCGCCAAGATCCGCGAGGCCACTAAGGAGATGAAGGGACTGAAGATTGGCATCATGGGATGCATCGTCAACGGTCCCGGCGAGATGGCCGACGCTGACTATGGCTACGTCGGGGCTGGGCCGAAGCGGGTGTCGCTCTATCGCGGACAGACGTGTGTGGAGAAGAACATACCCGAAGATGAGGCCGTCGACCACCTGTTGGCGCTCATCCGCAAAGACCGAGAGGCGGAGGCCTGACGCCGCGGCGCCTCCCCCACTCCACCCGGACAAAAATCACCATCAACATGCAAGGACGGACAATCAACGAAATGGAACTGCGAGACCGCTACATGGCCTCTGTCCACCGATACGACGATGCACAGAACCTCTATCGGCGCTGTGGCCATTCTGGTGTGCTGCTGCCCAAGGTGAGCCTGGGCTTCTGGCACAACTTCGGCGGTGCGGACAGCTATGAGCGCGCCCGCGCCATCACTCATTGTGCCTTTGACAACGGCATCACCCACTTCGACTTGGCCAACAACTACGGGCCACCCTATGGCTCGGCGGAAGAGACGGTGGGCCGCCTGATGGACGAAGACTTCCGCCCCTATCGCGACGAACTGTTCCTCTCGACCAAGGCGGGCTACGACATGTGGCCCGGCCCCTACGGCAACTGGGGCTCGCGCAAGTATCTCTTCGCCAGCCTGGAGCAGAGCCTGCGGCGCATGCGGGTCGACTATGTGGACCTGTTCTACAGCCATCGTTACGATCCCGAGACGCCTTTGGAGGAGACGTTGCAAGCACTTGTCGACATCGTGCGCCAGGGCAAGGCACTCTACATTGGCATCTCACGCTGGCCCCAGAAGGCGCTCCGCGTGGCCCACGACTACCTGAAGGCCCACGATGTGCCACTGCTCATCTACCAGGGGCGTGTCAACCTACTCGACCGTGAGCCCCTGCGCGAGGGCATCCTCGACTATTGCCGCGAGCAAGGCATCGGCTTCATCAGCTTCTCGCCGCTTGCACAGGGACTGCTCACCGACCGCTACCTGCACGGCGTGCCCGCCGACTCACGCATGGCGAAAGACCACTTCCTCAAGAAGGAGCGGCTCACGCCCGAACTGCTCAGCTATCTGCAACAGCTCAATGACACCGCCACGAGCCGGGGCGAGACCCTGGCCGAGATGGCGTTGGCGTGGATTCTCCACCAGCCGGGCATCACCAGCGTGCTCGTCGGGGCCAGTAGCGCCGAGCAACTGCAGACGAACCTGCGTTGCATCCACGCCAACCCTTTCCCCGAAAACATCGGGGAGATGAAATAGGGGAGCCCTGCCAAAGGACGAGCGAAACACCCGTCAGGAAAGAAGGGGAAAGGTCCAATAAAACCTGTCTGGGAAGAAAGGGAAAGGTCCAATAAAACCTGTCAGGAAAGAAGGGGAAAGTCCAATAAAAAAGGTAGGGAGCCTTGTCGACTCCCTACCTTTTTTATTGGACTAAACTTAGACGGTGGCCCAAGCGTTGTTGTGATGTTATCGGATGACTGGCCGTGAGAGGAAGAAGGGGAAGAAGCCCTTCACTCCGTTAGGAATGCCTTGGCAAACTCCCAGATGACAATGCCTGCCGTGGTGCTGACGTTGAGGCTGTGCTTGGTACCAAACTGAGGTATCTCCAGGCATCCGTCGCTCATGTCGACCACCGACTGCTTGACGCCCTTCACCTCGTTGCCCAGGATGATGGCGTAGCCCTGGTGCGCAGGCGCGTCAGCACGAGTCTGTTCAGCGAGCACATCGCCCAGGCGCTGGAGCTTGGTGGAATGCTCCACCTGCTCAACGCTCCACACGAAAAAGCCCGCATCGTGGAGGGCGCGAACGGCATCCTCAGTACTGGCAAAGTAGTGCCAGTCGACACTGTCCTCGCCACCGAGGGCTGTCTTGTGAATCTCGGCGTTGGGCGGGCAGGCAGTGATGCCACAGAGATAGACCCCCTCCACGCGGAAGGCGTCACCCGAGCGAAACACGCTTCCCACATTGTAGAGCGAGCGCACATCGTCGAGCACGACGATGAGCGGCAACTTGTGGGCTTCCTTAAACTGCTGCACCGACAGGCGGTGCATCTCGATAGTCCTTAGCTTGCGCATGGCGTATAGGTGGTATGATCGTGTGTGAGAGGCACATGGCCCGTGTCATTGCTTCACGCTGTAGGCCAGCGCATAAGCCTTGATCTGCTTGACCATGGCCAAGAGACCGTTGGAGCGGGTGGGAGAGAGGTGCTCGCGCAGCCCTATCTGGTCGATGAAGTAAAGGTCAGCGTCGAGTATCTCCTGCGGCGTGTGGCCGCTGAGTACACGCACGAGCAGGGCGATGATGCCCTTGACGATGAGCGCGTCGCTATCGGCAGAGAAGCAGAGCTTGCCGTCCACATAGTCACACTGCACCCACACACGGCTCTGACAGCCGTCGATGAGGTTTTGCTCGGTCTTGTATTTGTCGTCGAGCTTGTCCAGGTCGTTGCCCAAGTCGATGAGCATCTGATACTTGTCCATCCAGTCGTCGAAGTCGCTGAACTCCTCGATGACCTCGTCTTGCAATTCGTTGATTGTCTTAGCCATGATACGTTATTCCTTCATATTCGTCGGCAAAAGTAGCCATTTTCATTGAATAGCCCAAGGCCTCGTCCTGTTTTCTTGCCAAAGGACGGGGCAAAGGGTGGGGGAGGAGTACCTGTTCATTCCGCCTTGTCGATACGGAACACCTTGTCGTTGGGCCGCACCTTGTCTGGTACTGGCACGCTAACGAGCGTGTGCTGCGGCGCCTCGGCGATGGGGCCGTCATCGCCGTGTATCTCGGTGGCCTCCAGATACATGGCACCCGTGGTATTGCCAGTGATGAGCAACTTGTCGCCTTGCTTGAAGGTAGCTGCCTGCACGGCAATCTCACCCACGCCAAGCCGGCTGAAATACTTGTTGACCCGGCCCACGAGCACCTTCTTCTCCGTGGCCAGCGAACCATACTCCTTGTTCCACTCGCCAAGCGTCTGTCCCTGGTAGTAGCCATCCCAGAAACCGCGGTTGAAGACAGTGGCCAGCCGCTCGTCCCAAGCGTCCTTTCGCTCCTCGGTGAAGGTGCTGTCGAGCACGGCGCGGATAGCCTCCTTGTAGCAGGTCACCACGGTGTAGACATACTCAGGACCACGCGCACGTCCCTCAATCTTGAACACCCGCACGCCAGCGTCCATCATCTTGTCGATGAAACGGATGGTCTTTAGGTCCTTGGGACTCATCACATACTTGTTGTCGATCTCCAGCTGGTGGCCCGTCTCGTTGTCAGTCACCGTGTAGCTGCGGCGGCACACCTGCACACACTGTCCGCGGTTGGCGGAGCGGTTGGCGGCATCGAGACTCATGTAGCACTTGCCCGAGACAGCCATGCAGAGGGCGCCGTGGCAGAACATCTCGATACGCACGGGCTGTCCGGCAGGACCGGTGATGTGCTGCGCCTCAATCTGCTCGTGGATGTGTTTCACCTGCTTGAGGGTGAGCTCACGGGCCAGCACGCTGACATCGGCAAACTGGGCGTAGAAGCGGAGGGCCTCCACGTTGGAGATGTTGAGCTGGGTGGAGAGATGCACCTCCACGCCCACCTTGCGGCAGTAGGCCATGACGGCCACGTCGGAAGCGATCACTGCGCTGACACCCGCCTCCTTGGCAGCGTCGATGATCTGGCGCATCGTGTCGATATCCTCATCGTAGATGATGGTGTTGACCGTCAGGTAGGTCTTCATCTTGTGCTCGCGGCAGATGGCCACTATGTCGTGCAGGTCATCAAGCGTGAAGTGATTGGCGCTGTGCGACCGCATGTTGAGCTGGCCCACACCGAAGTACACGGAGTCGGCCCCTGCCTGTATGGCGGCCGCCAGGCTCTCGCGCGAGCCCACGGGGGCCATGATCTCAAAGTCTTCTAATCTTGCGTTCATACTGCAAAGGTACTAAGTTTTTTTGGTTTGCGCCTCATTTGGCATGACGAATGTTTGACAGTTCTTTTTCACCGCGCACGCTCTGCGTTTCCCCAAATCTTAGTAACTTTGCATCCTATGAAGAAACTGTGGACATGGCTGCTCATCATCGTCTTGCTGACAGCCTGCGGCCGTCCTGCGCCCCGACAAGCCTCGACTGCCAAAGAGGATTTTCAGAACGACCTGGTGCTCAAGACCACACCCGTGCGCGACCAGGGACGCAGCCCCCTCTGCTGGGCCTACGCCATGGTGGCCACCATCGAGACCGACCGCCTGATGATGGGCGACTCGGTGACGCTGTCGACCGACTACGTGGCACGCCTTCTGCTTCAGGAGCAATCACGCCGCGCTTTCCTCTCACGCGGGAGGGAGGGCATCACGCTGCGAGGCATGCCGTCGATGGTACTCGACGTGATGGCCCGTCAGGGCATGCTGCCCTTCGACTCTTACTATCAGAACACGGGCACCGACATCTACGCCAGCGGTGTCAACTATGGCGTGCTCTGCCGCAAGGTATACCAAGTGGTGCGGGCCAGCACTTCGCTCGGCATGGCCGACCGGCACGTGGCCGACCTCCTCGACCGTGAGATCGGGTCGCTGCCCCGCATCATCGCCATGTTCGGCATGACCTACACACCCCTTGAGTTCGCCAACAGCGTCTGCCTGCCGGGCGACTACGAGGCGCTCACCAGCTTCACCCACCATCCCTTCGGTGAGCGCTTTGCCCTGGAGACACCCGACAACCAATTCCACGACACCTTCCTCAACGTGCCCATTGACACGCTGATGGCGCGCATCGTCAGTTCGCTGCGCTCGGGCCGTGCCGTCTGCTGGGAGGGCGACATCAGTGAGCCGGGCTTCAGTTTCGCCCAGGGGCGCGCCACCCTGCCCGACGGCATGCCTGCCACCCAGGAGGAGCGGCAGCGCCTCTTCGACCGCCTCCAGACCACCGACGACCACTGCATGGAGCTCTGCGGGCTGGCACACGACCGGCAGGGGCGCCGCTTCTTCATCGCCAAGAACTCATGGGGCAAGGACAATCCTTACGGAGGCTTCATGTATCTCAGCTACGACTATGTGCGCCTGAAGACCATCGCCGTCTACATGCGCACGTAAAATCATCGGATGAACTCATTTAGTGACGATGAAAAAATAACTTGGTACGATTTGAGAGAGAATTCTATCATATGCAGAGATGGTTCCAGCCTCATCTTTTTGGCTCTTTTCCTCCCTCTCATCGGTCGTATAGCCCGCTATACTCCCTCTTTGAGTGAGAAAAATAGCTCAAAAATATGAGGCTCAAATCATACCAATTTATTTTTTCACCGTCACTTAGGACAACGACATTTGCAACTCGTTACAGCCTTCCGGTCGTCCGTCTTTGTGACACTGGTACAGCAATGGTTGCCTCAAAATCATGACAAGTGCACCACTCGTCAGTTTCCGGTTCCCAAAGATGTTGCGCTCCATACTATTTTCATTGCCCCGTGAAAATAATCCTTTAAACATTTGCTTCTTTGATGGCTTTTACATAACTTAGCAGCGGAAACAATGACTTCCCGTCCTAACCTTTAAAAACGCCTTGCCGCATGAGACGACTGACACCATTACTGTTTTTCCTTTCCTTGTCCTTTCCTGATGTTTTTGGCCAAGGCAATGTCACCACGTATGAGTATGACGAGGGAGGCAATGTCGTGAAACGCACAGTCACCCTTCGCC